>JACCDP010130222.1_pt1 | contig 32618 bp, 33 predicted proteins | sample 7445841 | NCBI WGS metagenome assembly JACCDP01 (sample SAMN15323441, study PRJNA562643) | freshwater metagenome | isolation source: river surface water | place: USA:Blue River Watershed | collected 2017-08-17 | reverse complement strand
TACCAATAGTATCTTTTAAAGCATTATAAGTCTTACCTTTTAAAGTACCAACACCGTCTAAGTTGCCCATTAACCAAGGATAGTTAACGTTTTTAAACATGTGGTCTGGTTTAATAATGTCATAATCAGGTAAAGAAGGTTTGACTTTATTGTCTAAAATCCAACTTTCTAACTCTCTACCTTTTTTAACACTAGGTAATCTAGCAAGCATATCTTCCTCATCCTCTTTGTTTTCAGTCTTAGACCGATAAACTTTAAGCGGTGAGGAGTACTTGTTAAGTCCTAAAATAGCTGCTGCTTCAGAACCACCAATAGTCTTTTTACGGTCTTTCTTCCAATCAGCTTCTTCTTTAGGAACTGGAATCATTTCAATTTCAGAACCTTTTTCAATAATACCGTATGTATTATATAGTGTTACATCCATTAACATTCTCCATCCTCTCCAACTTCGTCTTCAAATTCAATCTCATTAGGTTCTGTATATTCTTCCATAATCTTTGAGATTGCCATTGTATATTCGTTAAAGATTTCATCTTCATCAAATATATAATTACCTTCTTCGTCAAGTACCCAATAAATAGGAACTTTAATAAATTTAGGTGGAACTTTATTCTTTGGTTTTTTTTCTGGCATAATCAATCCAATCTAGACATGCTGAGCATACATAGCGGCTATGTCTGTCTTTCTTTTGTTCTTTTTTAAAATGTTTTACTATTTCTGTATCACATTGTTCATATTTACAAAACAAACAATTAACACATTGTTTTTTCTTTTTAGTACTCATTTATTTCTCCCATAGTTGATATAATATAATAAGTGCTTCAAACTATCTCTGACGTGGTCATTAGTCATTTTACCATTTAAGTAATAACGATTATTAACATAAGTCATATTTGGCACTTTTCGTAAAAGAATCTCATCTTTAAACCTTACTTTAGCTTGACTTGGGGTTTGGAATATATAAGGTATTTTGTCTTTTTCCAATTCCCAAGTCAAAGCTCCAATAAGCATAATGGTTTCCGGCATGGTTCCCATTAAGAATCCATCCGTACGAATCATGAAACTCTCAATAATGACTTGATTAGCACCATGTGCTTTATTCATTATCGCTGCCCAGTATTCATGACGCGTTTTAAAATCTTTAGCAGCCACTGTATCTAATCTAAGAGTATCCCAAATTAATTCATTCTTTTCATTATCGTAAACAATATAAGAGACCCCTGTCTTACCTTTACCGGAGTTAAAGTTACCAGAAGGGTCAATAACACATAATGTAATCATTTAAATGTACCATAATAAGCATAGTCTTCATCGCTAAGATTAATAGCTACTCCGACAGCTTGTCCTTTTTGCACATGTTCAGCAAATAATAGACTCTTTGAAAAGATTCTAAGCTTACTAATGTATCTAGTCTCATTAACGACTATCGACGCTTTAGATGTAATTTTAGTACCTCCTATATAGAATTCAACAGTATCCCTAGAGTTATACTCTTCAATCTTGCTGGATAAAGGAATTACTAGTACCCTATCAGTATAAGGGTTTGAGTCTTGTAATACAAGTCCCAAATGTCGGCCCGATAACTCTGAACCCACATTCTCACCAAAATCAATCTCATAAACTTCTCCTTTGTAACAGTTATATTTAGGAATCTTATTAGTCGACCAGTAACTACGCTCTCTTTGAATCCAAGCTTCACGTTTATAAGCTTTGTCGGTTCGATAATCACTCATGTTTATCTCCCCAACTGGTAGTGCTAATAGACGCTTCAGTTGTTAGTGGAATAATACCTTTGTAGGTATTTTCCATAATTTGTTGTATTTCTGGTATGATATTTTGTTCATCTTTATGGATTACAAAACACAGTTCGTCATGAATACAAGCTTGCAATTTACTCTTTTTATTTTGTAAATATGCGTCAATCTTGCATATAACCTCTTTTAGAATGTCGGCAGCACTTCCTTGAATTACATAGTTATTTAGCTTGTAAGCATCTCTAGGTTCTTCAATAAAGTATCTGCGACCTTTAAGGTTTTCAACATATCCATTATAACCATATTCTCGTTTAACCCATACACGATAAGCATTAATATCTTTAAATGCTTGATTAAATCCGTAATACAGTTTTTTAACTACGTCTGAGTCAGTATCTGCTAGCGTTTCTTGTACTTTCTTTAAGCTTGCGCCATAAATAATAGCAAAGTTAACTTGCTTACCGACTTTACGTAGCTTTTTAAATACGTCGGATTTAGGGTCAATGTCTGGAAACGCCATAGCCGTTGTTTGGGTATGAACGTCAATAGGCTTCCATTCTTTAGTAGGCTCTTCTTCGTAATAGTATTTACCATCACGTTCTACACATTTAAATGGAATATAAGCTCTAAGCATGTTTACATCACCTGTGCCTTGTGTGCAGCGGTGAGTATATTCTGCTTGTAAGCGTAATTCAATTTGTGAATAGTCAATATAAGCTAAGATAGGATAATCGCTACCTTCCACTACAAACATTTTACGTGGATGGAATAGCTCAAAGTTACCAAGTTTAGAATAAACAGCTTCTTTAGGAAACTGTTGAAAGTTGCTAGTAAAACGACCTGAAACTGCACCAGCACTGTTAAATTGAGTATAAACCTTATTATCTTTAGAGTTATTAAGTCTATACAACATACTGTTAATGTATGTGGATATAAATTTTTCTAACGTTCTTAGATACATAACGTTTTCTAAATACTGTTTAACTGGCTCTGGCATAGTCTTGTCCGTTATCATTTTAATGTGTAAGGACTTTTTATCAGTGTTTTCTAAATCATAATTAAACTTAGTTTTAATAGCTTTTTTAATTTCTGCATGTTGATTAGGAGTCAAAGATACACCAAGTATCTTATCATTCATAGCTTTAATGCTATTAATTTCAAAGATTAGTGCTTGCTTAGACCTAATTAAATACTTTTTGTCAACCACATAACCGGTTCTTTCCATACGTACTAATGGCATAATAAGGTCCATTTCCATACGTAATACTTTTAACATTCCTTTATCGGCAATCTTAGGTAGTAACAGTCTAAACAACTCTAAAACAATAATCACATCCATGCCAGCATAGTTAAGTAATAACTTACGGTCAATGTCTGCATAAGATATTTTAGCGTTAATAATCCAGTTTACCCAAATTGTTTGAACTTCTAAGGAATATTCTTCTAAAGAACCTGTAACATCTTTTAGAGTTTCGTCAATTTGTGTTCTAGAAACGCCATAGGGCTTTAATAAGACTCTTAGTTGAGATAACTTCTCAGACCACAGTCTTCCAAGCTCTGCGTCAATTTGTTTGCCTAAAGCAGCATAAGCTGAACCTAATAACCTAGATGCAAGTGGTTTTAAACCCATAGGGTAACCACCTTCACGTTCGGTCTTAGATTCTAAAGCAAGTCTAGCTACTGACATAGAGTCACAGGCATTGTTAGTGTGAAACACATAACCTTTGTTCCATAACATGTTGATGTCAAACTTAATGTTGTGGGCTGTGACAAATGTACTTCTTAGACACATTTTGTCAAATAAATCAAATACGGCTTTTGTTAATTCATTGGATACAGTCAAGTCTGCGATATAAACAAAGTTATCGTAGCCAAACTGTAATAAAATAGGCAAGTCATTACCAAGGTCAATAGTAGAACCATCTGACTTAGTCATGTCAATTTTAGTGTTGCTTTCGGTATCAAAAGCTAAAATACCTATTTTATCTGGCAAGTTGTTAGCAATCTCATTAGCCTTGGCTGGACTGTCAATGATTGTAAATTGATAGTTAGCTAAGATTTCATGATAACTCATACTAAGTACCTGCGCTTTCGTTCAACTTTCTTAAAGTCATCAAAAGCTTAGGTGTAGGAAATACACGGTCTCTTGATAGTTCAATGAAGTAGTCTTTAGATAAATTCTGCATAACGTCATTAAATACAGTTTGGTCCACACCAGATATAGTAAATAGCGTACTCTTAGAGATTGTGCTATTGTTTTCCAAATACTGCATAACGGCTGGGAATCGTGTACGTAAGTCGCGAATCTTCATTGTGTCTCCAGTGCTGGAGTAAAGTTTCTTACGTTCTTCGTCTGTATATTGTTTTAATTTAAAGATGTCATTGTCATAAATGCTCTTTAATAAAGCTCCAGCAATGTTAACATGACTTTCATTAACAATAATGTTATTGAATTCCATATCTGTACTAACCGTATAACCGGCAATAGCAATAGATAAGCGTGCTAACTTTTTCCAAGTTTCTGTACTAAAGATTTTAGTACTATTCATATAAATCTCATTATATTCTTTAGCTTTAGCTACAATATATTCTTGAACTTTAGCTGGAATAATAATTTGATTTTCTTTACGGCTCCACACCCAACGAATGCGTGTCTTAAGTTGTTGAGGTGTAAAACCGGCTGGAGGTGTCCAAACTGGGTCAATAGACTGTGGTTCGGTACCTAAAATATACACAAAGTCAAAACGTGCGATATCTTCGATAGTGCCAATTAAGTCCTTAATAATTTCTAATCCATTAGGATAAGCAATAATTGGACGGCTTGGACCATCTTCAGTAGACTTAGGATTTGATAAAAATAACATACGAACACTAGCTGGTAAGGTTAAATCACCGGTTGAACGGTTGATGCGTACCATACCTGAGCTGCGGATATCCGTAAGTTCTGGTAATAAAGAATACTTAGCTTTGGCTAATTCTTCGAATATGATAGAACGATTGTGGTTACGTGGAATAAGACCTGGACGAATTTGAGATGAGTTACCGGTCTTAACACTACCACCAATTAAACCTGCTGGCGTAGCTGCACTACCTGCTAATGAGGCAATGGCACCTACTTCATAGATTTCAGATAATGCTTTAGCTGTGGACGACTTACCTACACGTGACTCTGCGATGATAAGACCATCTAAATAGCCACGAACTCCTTTGTGATAACCAAAAGAAAACATAGGTGGCGTATGGTACCATAAGTCGATAAACTCTAATAAACGATTATCTACATCGAATTTAATATAAGCTTTTTGCATTTTAACAAGGTCTAAGAATGTTTTACCTTGAAATGCTTGTAAATCTTTAATAGTGTGCTCATTAACTTCAAATGAAGTAACAGTATCTGTAGACTCTTTGACAGAGATAGCTACAAGCACTTGTTGTTGACCGCGATAAGCATGTGGAACAATTTTATAAATTAACTGATAGTTCTTACCAGCTTCTAATTTAACATCGGTATAACAAGTAAATTCTGTACGTTTAATTTCTTGAGCTGTAATAGACTCCGTATTATCGGCAACTTGTGCTTTAAATATAGTTTTAGGATTTGAAGTAACAACACTAACGTTTTCTTCTATTCCCCAACCAACTAAAGACTTTAAGTTGTCCATAATTTGAGACTTTTTAAGATTATTTTCGGTTAATACTAAAATATCGTCAAAGTTAGCTTTAGTTAAAGTCCAATATTCTGTAGTGCCAATAGGAATTCTATTGAACTCGTCTTTACCACCAGTCTTTTCTTTCTTAAAAGTAGCATAGCTTGGAACTGAATATTGGTCTTCGTAAGTAGCCATTACTTGAATGTCACTGCGCACAATCTTACCTAAATGAGTAGTAGATGCTTCGTTTAATGTGACTTTAGGATAGCTATCTTTAATATATTGTTCTTGAGAAGTAGTATCAAACAACTTAGCATTATCTAGCATTTCTTGGAACTGTTCTTTAGTTCCTTTGTATTTAGTAAAGAAATCTGTAATATCTTCTTTATTTTCTTTAACATACTTACCAATGTCAGCAATATAAATATTTTTAGTGACTTCGTATAAAGCTGAAGCAAGTTTAACTGCTCCGGCACGCCCAGCATTATCATTATCATAAACAATATAAACTGTACGGTCTGTAAAAGATTTTAAGAAAATATTAGGTAGATTATTACAACCACCTAAACTAATAGCATTATATCCTGCGTTTCTAGCAAAGGTCATATCTTTTTCACCTTCGCATACAACAGTAGGACTGTCGTCGCTTTCCCATAAATGATATGGCAATACCATACCTGCAGGAGCTCCAGCTTTTGATTTAGATTTTGGTACTGTGCCTTTAACAATAGTATAAGCTCTTAAGTCAAGAATACGATTTTTGACAATAATTGGCCAAACTAAACGCGTGCTATCAGTATTAGGAACAAATTCAAAGCTGCCACTGTCTGGGTCTCTAATAACATTAACTTCAATACCGACTTTTAAATGTTCTAATAAAGTTTTAGAAATACCTAATTTAATTAAAGCGTCATAAGTAAAATTACGGTCTAAGTCTTCTTGATTTCTAGAGAAATGTTCGTAGTCTTCGATTAGTTCTGATTTGAATAAAGCTTCTTTAAATGCTGCAATATTTTCTTTGGAAATACCATAGTATTGTTCAATGAAATCATTTTCGTTACCATGGGCTCCGCATCCAAAACAATGATAAATTTTTTGTACTGTGTTAATATTCATACTTGGTGTCTTCTCGAAATGGAATGGGCAGAGAACAGTGTTCTCGCCCATCGCCATTCCTGGGAATACCAAGTCGAATATGGTCTCTGAGTTAACCATACCGATTAGTTTCCTCCTATTTAAAACGGTAATTCGTCGTCTTTAATTTCTTCAGCTACATCGTCTGTTTGTGGTTTCGCCACTTTGTTTAAAGTTGGACGAAGGTCAATGTTGCCAAATTGCTTAGTAACATCTTCAACAGTTGTAGTAGATGAAGTAGTAGGGATAAACTTTAAAACATCATTGTAGTCATTGCCGTTATAAGTACGGACACCGACTTCAATGTTCATGATTTTACCTTTGGACTCTTTAATGCCATAAGCATAAAGTTCCTTAGCAGTTGGGAATTCACGACCCATGTCAACTTTAGCAGCTTTTAAAAAGCCTGGTAAACGGAATGAGAATGCTTTTTCATACATAGTATGTAAGACAGTTCTCTTAGCATAAGCACCTTCAATAATCTTAAAAACGATAAAGATGTCTGAGGTTTCTTCGCCGGCTTTGCCAGTCTTGAACTTGATGTCATCAATGACAACTTTGTAAGTTCCAGCTGGAACGATAGTAGAGAGTAATTTGTTAAAACTAAATGCCATATAGGCCTCCTATTTAATCATTTCGACAATTTTTGTCAAAACTTCGTAATCCATTCCTTTGAGTAAGGTTTCAGTTAATTCCATGTTTTTTGCTTTTTCTAACAAGCTAACCTTGGAAGACTTATGAGCTTTCTCGTCAAGAATGAATTGAATTAATTTAGATTTCTTTCTGGCAGTTACTTCTTCTAAAGTAATACCTTCTGAGACAATCTTGGCTAATTCTTTACCATCTGAGATAACAATGGGGCCTTCAGAGTCTGTACGTGTCATACGGTACTCTGCGAAGCCAATGCGGTCTTTAATAATGCGAATGCCATGGGTTTCACGGTCAACATTAAACACAATGTCATGTTCATATGGAACATCACCTTGCATGTCTTCCTTAACACCAATAACATTGATTACTGTACGACCTTTGTCGTTCTTAGTAATGTCATACTCTGTTTTAGCACGATAACAGAATATCATGTGCGCGTTACTGTTGGACACGACAGATTTCAACAGGTTTTTTTTAGCGATTATGGCTTTCTCGCTCCACGCACCGTAGGCTTTCTTTGCTCCCGCTAAGGAGACTTCTAATTCCGCAACATTTTCAAGTATGCCGTTAGTACCACTCCAGAAGGGGGTAAAGCTATCGGTAACAATAATCTTCTTACCTTTGCTTACAGCATACTCTATTAGTTGCGCGTATTTGTAGATATCGAAGGGGGCTTCAAAATGGTAAACCTCCATGGCCTCTAACGTCTCACCGCCTACGTTTCGGCCTACCGATTTACTTGAAGACTTTCTTTCCGTGTCGATAAATAATCCAATGTCTTTAAGGGACTTACCTGGATATAATTGGTCGCGAATACCCATAGCCAATTTAAAGGCTGAGGTAGTCTTACCACTTCCAGCGGGTCCATAGACGGACACAGAAAGCTTCGATTCTAACTTAGTCATAGTGTCAAATTCAAACTCCATACTTTACCTCCTTTTCTGAAGTCCAGAGCTCATTGACGTCGCCGATGCTCTGTTTTTTAGTAACAAGGATATCATAGATACGCTCCTCGATGGTGCCCTCCATTACGAGGTCTATGACAAACTTCACTTGTGGAATACCGTCGAAAGGCGTCATACGTGCTTCCGCCTGTTCATTGTATCCCTGGGCGAAGTCCCTGTCCGCAAAGACAGTGACCTTCGCCACTGGTAATGTGAGACTTTCACGTCCTACATCAAGCTGCAGGAGGAATACTTGTGTTTCTTTATTCATGAATCGCTTGATTTCCTCCTGCTTATCTTTTAGTGGGACTCGTCCCGTTACTAAACTGTATTTAATTCCTAGCGCATCAAATTGCTTCGCTAGGGTACCAAAAATAGCTAGTTTTTTAGACATAACTATAAATGGCAAGTCCGGATATGCCTTAGCTAACTTAATGATATAAGCTGCTTTTGGCGGTATGTTGGTATAAGATTCTACTATCTCACTTGGGTCTACACAAATTTGCTGTAGTCTAACTAGTTGAGCCAATTTGTTTTTAGCATCAATTTCTGTGCCATACTCCATATAGTCTCTAACGCTATCATACATCTCTTTTTGTTTATTGTCAAGTGGTAATAAAACTTTTTTATAATGCTTTTCATAGTCTTTAAATAACGCTAATTTCTTTTGTTTTGTTTGAACAGCATGAATTTTAATTAAAAAATTTAATTCATCTGCTCGCTTTAATGCTAAAGTAATTTTACCAAACGAAGTATCTTCGCATATGTAAAAATATTCTTTAAACTCATTAAAGTGCGTATAATACGGCTGAAACCATATTTTTGAATAATTAATAAAACTAAGCAAGCCAAATACATCGTGAGATTCTTTGACTGCTGGTGTGCCTGTTAAACCTAAAATAGCTATGTTAACATTTTTTTCTTCACAAAAATCTTTAAATCTAAATAAAGCTGTAGATTGTAAAGTTTTAAAGTTACGAAGTCTATGAACTTCATCACCAATTAATACGATGTTTCTAGTATATTTAATACTTGTAATTTGTGAATATTGTGCTTGTGTAGCGCGTTTAAACAAGTCATAACTAATAAGTCTAAAGTTATATTTGTCTAATCTATAAGTAGTATTTAAGTCTTTAAGTTGAGAAAGCTTTAACACTAAGTCTACATTAATAGACAGTGAATCTTTTTCCCAATACTTATTCATATGTTCAATTTCGTTTTTCCAAGAGATTAACGAAGTCTTAGGACCAACAACTAATACTGTAGCACCTACCGGCATTTGCTTAATAGCAGCTGCGATAGCTACTCTAGTTTTACCTGTGCGTTGTTCATTAAGAATAAGTCCTACTCTTGGTGTATGATGCGCCATCTTGGCGGTAAGTTGTAACAAATCAAGAGCCTGATAGTCTCTTAAGTCAAACTCATACATAGCATCAAGAATACTTTTTTGACTAATTTCGTCTAATTCTTTTTGTAATACAGCAGCTTCTTGTTTAATTTGTTCTTTTAGTTGATGTAATAGTTGAAGCCATTGGCGTTCATATCTTACATCTTTAATTAAAAGCTCAAATTTAATATACTTTTCAAAGTCAATAAACCAATAAATGTTGCTGTGTGGATATTCTAACCATACTTCAAAATCTGTGGTGTATTGTTGCTTATAGAAATGTACATTATAAAATTTAAATTCAATAGCAATTTTCTTAACTAATGAATCTGCTAATAAATAATGTTTAAATGTGACATCGTCTGACGTCACTAAAAACTTGCTTAATTTCACAGGTTTTACCTCCAAGCCAGCAATCTCGTAAAGAGAGTGCGGCTTATTTTACTTTTCTTTTTAACATTTCTAAAGTAATTAAAACAGATTCGTACTCTGCTACTACTTCTTCTAATATCGAAGCAATTTCATAGTCTCTTGTTTTTCTTTTTGTATAATTTTTTACAAAATCTTTTAATTTATAAAATTTATAAGCGGTCATACAAATAACTCCTGACAATATTGATGACCTGTAGTATTATTAAAAACCATCATAAGTATTCCAGCTTTGCTAGATAAATTACGGTCAAATTCATAATCATTGTGTTTTGTATTCATTGAAGGTGCGTAAAACACTTTCATGTTGTGAGTATCTCTAGCATATAATGTCACTTCACGGTAATGGTGAAAGTGTCCAAATAATGCGTAATCAAATGTAATATTACGGGCCATGGCAAGTTCTTGAACATAACCTGTTTTCTTGCCTTCAATTAAATGACCGTGAGCAATAAACATTTTATGGTTATTAGTAATATTTGCTACTAAGTCTCTAGCAGCTTCTATTTTAAAGTTTTTATTTTTAGACATAGCTGTTTTGACAATTTCTGAAAAGATTAACATTGCGTCATCTTCAACTAACTCATTTCGTTGTGTACCAAATGCTCTAGTTTGAGTATGATTAGAAGATGTAACACAATAAAAATCTACAAACATATCTTCTGTTAGTTTATGTAAAAACTCTACATAAGCTTGTGAGACTGTAACTGTTTGTGGGATTAATAATGATTTAATAGCTAATAACTGAGAAGGTCTAAGGTGTGAACCTTCGACAATATCTCCTAATTCAATAAGTTTAATTCGTTTAAACTTATGAATTTTTTGTTGACTAATAATGTGGTCATATGCTTTTTGTAGCGATTCTAACATGTTATTATCGCCATCAAAGTGGAAATCACTTGTAACAAAAATATATTCGTTTTGTTGTTTAGCATTCAAATAATTCTTTTTAAATGCCATAGGCTTAGCATTAGATTCTAAAACTGTAAGAATTTGTTCTGTAAGAATCTTAACTCTAGCTGTAGGTAATATAAACTGTTCTGCTATACTACGCTCAGTCTTTGTTTGTGCTAAAATCTCTTGATTACCAATCATGTGTTTAATATGAAAACTATAAGCTCTTTGGTATCTTAATTTCCAAATTTGTATAGTAGCTTCTTCAGAAAATACAAGATTTAATTCTTCAATAACTTTTTTCCAATCAATTCTAATTTTTTTATTGTCTTTATCTTGTTTATATTTATCTACAATGTAAACAAGTTTATCTCTGTCTGTATAAGCAATATAAGCCATTTACTTTTCCTCCTTAACAAAAACACCGTTTACTAATTTACCAGTTCTGTTTTTAATTACATCGTATGCTTTTTCAACACAAGATGTAACATCGTAACCTAATTGTTTAGATAAAATAGTAAGAACTACAAAAATATCTCCAATAGCATCTACTTCAGCATCTCTGTTATTTCTAGCCATAGCTGCTGCTAGTTCTCCCATTTCTTCTGCTAATTTTAGAAATTGACGATTAGGGTCTGCGTCGTTTAAACCTCGTAATTCTCCCCATTTTTCAATTTGTTTAACTAAGTTTGTCATTTTATTTTTCCTCCTTAAAATACAAGCTTTCTGGGATAACTATAATGACAGGTTTTTGGGAACCTGTTTCTGCTTGAACAATATCTTTTTTCATTTTAAGTAAGTTCAAAGCATCTTTGTCTAAATCCATTTGACCGCCTAAAGCTTTATTAGTATTAGTTTCGACTATAATCGAAACTTGTTTATCTCTAAAAGTTTTAAACGGCGTATGTGTAAGTAATTTATACCAGTCTTGGTATTGACTGCCTATGTATTTAGTTTGTAATTCAAACTGATTTAAATAAAAATTATCTGGAATACCTTTCATGTATTCTTCAAATAAAATTTTTAATTTTAATCTTTCTGAAGAATCTGAAAATTCCATTGTTTGAAATAGTTCTTCAAACATTAGTCATTTTCCTCTTCGTCATCTTGTTCGTCTTCGACTGAATAATCTTTAGGCATAACATCTTCTAACATAGCAAAATGTGCGTCTTCTTCGTTAATTCCTAAATCAATTAATTCTGTATATGAACAACCTAATCCAATTAAATATTTGGCTATTTTTAAATCGCCATAAATTTTAATAAACTCTTTAATAAGTTCTTTAGCTATTTTTTGATAATTTGTTTTACTCATGTTTAATCCTCCTTACATGATTAAGTCTTGGTCTAAAACATTAAATATACTACCAATATTATACATTGCTTTTATAAAATGTTCAATGTTAATTTTAGTAGGTGTATCGGTTATTCTTGGAAACACATATGGCGGTGAGCTATTTGCTATATTAGTCAAATGCTCTTTTTGTTTTTGCCAATATATACCCGATATTTTGTTTAACGGTCTTACTGAAACTCCTGCTTTGTTTAGTAAATAAACAATTTCTAGCTCTGTAGGTTTATTGTCTTCATTTGACAATATTCGTAAAGCTTTGCTAACTAAAGCCATATTGACTCCATAAAAGTCACATATACTTTTAATTAAGTTCCAGTAATTTTGATTACTGATTGTAGCGTCATCTTGTCTATTAAAGTATAAATAAAATAATATTTCATATAATCTATACTTTTCTGCAGGGTTCATAGTATACCTCCTAAGCCGTTTATAAAGCGTTAGCGAATAACGGCTTATTTCTCTAATACATAGCGTCTAAGAATATCGGTAATGATTTTAATCATTTCGTTTAAGTTTCTGCCATTGGCATAGTCTTTGTAATACTCGGCAATTTCTGGTAAATTAATGCCAATACCAATAACTTTAATTCCTTTACGCTCCATGCTTTTAACTTGGTCTTTTAACTCTTGTTCTGAACATTCTGTAGGCTGACCGTCTGAAAATATGACACAAATCTTATCTTTGTTGTGAGTTTTAAGCAATGCTTGTTCCATATAATATAAGGCTCCAGCATCGTTATTACCTTCACGGGCTACAATATCCATTATAGCATAAGATTTAGAAATATCATAATTTTTTGACTCTTTAAAGTCGTGATATTTACGGATAACACAAGTATGGTTACCGTGAGCAGTGTGGTCAATTATAGAATGGTTAATGTTTAAAGCTCTTAAAGTTTCATGTAATAAAACCATAGAGATTTTACCATCATTAATTTTTTCACCATTCATACTGCCACTAGCATCTAATATAATACCGAAAGCTAAATCTGCTTCTTTGATTTCATACTTGTTATTGTAAAACAAGTTGCTTGAGGTATCATATTTATATAGGTTTTTTGCGTCAATTTTACCACTACTTAATCCAGAAAGTTTACTTCCTTGATTATAAGTTTTAATGTCACGAATTTGTTTAATTAATAAACTGTTAAGAAGTTTAATTTTTTGTGAAACTGCCAAATATAAATTTTTAGCACTTTCTGAAGTCTTAACTTCTTTTAGTGTAAACTCATGACCTTTTTCTCTAAAGTTAGATATGGTGTTATCTAACTCTGTAGCAAGAGTAGGTCTAGTATCTTTAGTATCTGTAACAGGTGATAAAGTATCACTATTTTCTGGATATTCAAATGTACTGAATGGGTCCATATTATAATCTGAATCTGTTTGAGCTTGTAATAAATCTTGGTCTTCTTGACTTAATGATGAATATTCATTAGCAAGATTAATGCCTTTCTTTTTAGCAAACTCAATTAAAATAACACTTATTTTAATCGCATCTCTGCTGATAGCATATCTTGCTGTAGCCATAACAAATTTAGCTACAAAGTTTGGAAATAAATAATTGTCAAATTGATTAGATATGTCGTCTAAAACAACTTTAGAACCTGATGCTTTATCTAACAACAAAGACAAATCTTGACAATTAGTAAATATAGCATTTTTTACTGAATCTGAGTTTAAATAATTAGTAATTTCTTGAAATCTTAAAGCGTTATCTTTAATAGCAATAATTTCTTCTACTTTAGGATTAAAAGTGTTTGTAAATGGGTTATACACAAGCATTTGTAAAACTTTATTTTCATTATTAATTCTAAATAAATCAAGAATAATGTCCTTGTGTTTAGGCTGCATTTTATTACTTACTAAGTGTAAAATTTCAATATAATAAGCAATATATTGTTCTAATTTATTAGCATAATAAATAATAAAGTTTTTATCGTAATAGTCTTGTAACATAGTGCTAAGTCTTTTATTTTTTATATTTAAAAAAGTACCAGCGCTAGTGTCGGTAACTATGTTCTTAGTATAAAGTTCATTAGGCAATAATTCTAAAAATTCAAATTGTCTATTTAAAGAAGACATAAAAGAACTTGTAAAATTAATGTTAGGACTTTTGTTTTCTAAGTCTTTTAAAAAGCCATAAATATGTTTTTTACTTTTTAAATCTGCATATGAATGACTAGGTACATTGCTAAATAAATAAGATAATTCTTCAGCTATTGACTCTTTAAGTAATAAAGAAAATATAAACAAAGCTTCTAATTCTTCTTCTTTAAAAGCTTTTACTTGTTTGTCAAAAACTGCTGGTGAATTAAGAAAAAATGCTGGTGTTCCTTGTAAAGAAACATCAATATTTTTAAGTTTAAGATAATAATCTAAATTGATATTAAAATTGTTAAATTGATTAAATAAAAAAGCATTACCACTTATTTGTCTAACTTTTTTAGAGTTGCTAATCAATTCAAAAGTTGCTTGAGGCATTGGGTCATAAAATATACTGTCGTTAAGTTTAGGACCTATTAATTTACTAGTAATGTGTTCATATCTGGCAAGATTCGTACTATGAATAGCAGAACTTGTTGCTTCTGAAAAGAACTCATGTGTGTCGTCTTTTAAAGTTTCTTCGGCAATAGTCTGAACAAGTCTATTAATAAAAGCTGTGTAAGACATTACAAAAGAAGTAGTATTGTCAACTAAAGTTATATCATTAAGAATAATCTTGTTGTTTAACGAATAATCATAAGGGTTTGTTAGAATAGAACAGCGATTAGCTATTTTTTGTAACTCAAATGATGTATACATACATCCTCCTTAAAGTCTAAATTTTAAGTCAAATACGGATAATACTGTCTCTACAAAGTGTTCTTGATGTTCAGTTTCTTCTAAGAATGCTTGGTTAATCATAAAGTTAATTACAGCGTCATAAGCACTCTTATAAATTTTAGGTGCCATAAAGATATTAATAATCTGACGAATAGAAATACTTAACTTTAATTGATTTTCTTTAGCATACTTACGAACTGCGTCGTATACGGCATACACTTTTTCAAGTTTGTCTTGGTCTTTGTATTTAGTCTTAGTAATAATTAAAGCAAGGGCTTCTTGTTTGTTTAAATGTTTAAACTTTTTAGCATGTTGAAAACGGTTAATCAAAGCACGGTTAAGGCGCTGAGTACCTTCTTCACCAATGTTGCCTGTAGCAAACAATCTAAAGTTTGGATGTGCTTGAAGGATAGTCCCATCACCTAACTCTAGTTGACGAGAATCGTCTAAAAGTGAGTTAAGTTTACCTAACACACCGGCTCTGCCAAAGTTAATTTCTTCGATAATAGAAACATAACCATTTCTAACTGCTCTAGCTAATATGCCATCTTTCCATACAAACATAGGGTCTAAGTCTGACTTACGATTTTTATTAGCTACCATGGTGCCAATAAAGTCTGATTCTTCGATGTTAATACTTGCGTTAATAAGCTCAAAGGGTATACCTGACTGATAAGCAATGTGCTTAGCAGTTGTAGATTTACCGGTACCCGATTCACCTACAAAGATAGCACTGTAAGTTTCACCTTTAATAACGCTTGGTACTATGTTAGACAACTCTTGTAAGTCTACTGGACCTAATCTGTCAATCATCTTTTTGTTAAGTTGATATAGTTGTTGGGCATAAGCATCTGTAGCATATTGTGCTTTAATGACTTCATTAGATACATATGTGCTACTTTCTATGTCAAAGTAATCTTTCTTTAAATCTTTGTAAAATTCTTCTAAGTTATTGGCTTCTACAATTTCTCTAATTGCGGTACAATTACTTAAGAATTTTTCTACAGTTTCACGAACTTTTTGATTGTCGATATCGTTAATGCCTTCTAAAATAGAAGTCTTTTGGTCTACATCGAAATTCAAAGTAGACGAATAAGATACGATAGTTGGATAGATATCGTTGGGTAAACTACCGGCAAATCCAATAACGCTAGAGTCTGAATCAAAATCTAAATAAGTCATTTTTAAAGTTGTCAAAACTTCTGGGTCATGAAGATTAATTTTAAAATAATCTTTAGATGGAGTTTTAAACAACAATGAATATTTATTCTTTTTATCTTTTAAGATAATATAAGAACTTGGTGAAGTTCCTGTAACTTGAATAGGGATGTTAGATGAATAAGTATCTTGAAACACTTCTAAATAAGAAATGTTACTTGTATCTGTTTCTAATAATTCTACTTTAATGTCACTATCAAAAGTTTTAATAAAGGCATCAATCTCTTCCCAGATTGAATTTTTAATACGCAATTCTGAGGCAGATAATTTAGAACTATTAAACATGTTTTGCTTTAAACTTACTTCATTTAATTGAATAAATAGATTCATCAATGAAATAAGATATAATGCCATTTGATTTTGGATATCAACACTAAGTCTTGATAAATGACCAATCAAAGCAGTATCTAAATAAAGCTTATTTTGGCTTTTGTTAATACCTAATAATAACTTATGTAAGTTAATACCCATTTTAGTAAATGGTTCAAATAAGAAAGAACTTTGTTTAGTTCTAAAAATGTTTAAACTGGTAATGTATTCTCCACTTTCGTGCTTAGCATAATTAATAGAACCTAATGGTTTTTTATTAGCTGCTAAAGCTTTAAATGTCATAAGAATTTTAGGGATAAAATTCATAAGACTATTTACAGTTTTAATTTTAGTAATAGTATTAAGTACTTTATTGTCATCACTGTCTGAAGTGACTAATAATGGAAAATCTAAAGTATATTCTTGAACTAAACTTGATTGGATATCGGCATGCTTAATGTTTAAACTTAGCTTCATAAAATTCCTCCCTTAGTTAATATTGAAGATAATAGAATAGATAACAATGGACGATAAATAGTAGACTTAGTCATCAACTCGTCTGTTAAAGACTTAAGTAAGTCTTTATGTAATTCAAAGTCTTTGACGGTTTCCGTATAAAGACTATGAATCTTGTCTTGTACTAATTGCTCCAGCTTAGACACATCATAGGGCTCAAAATGATAGGCTTCATAATAAGCTTTAACTATCCTATTGGCTCTTTGAAGGTCACTGCTGGCTCCATTAGTTATATATCCACAAATCACTTGTTCTGCGGCACGGCCTGCCATTAAAATTTTGATTTCGGCAGCATACCTTTCTTGTTTTGTGATGCCACTCAAGTGGTTTGTTGTTTGAGTAAATCCTCCTGCGTCTCCATAAGTATCGTTAGTGACTTTCAACGGGCATGTTTTTAAATACAACGCTTCGGCTAAAACATGTCCCATTTCGTGTGCTGAAACTAAATACTTGTCTTTTTTGACATCTTTGCGTTTAACATTCTTAGTAATAGTTTTGTTAATAGCTTCATTAATGTCATCAAGTTTAATTTCTTCACGGGTATTACGAACTGCCAAAATTGCTGACTCATTAGCAACGGCTTTGATATCCGCAGGGGACAAGCCGTCGACTAAGTCTGAGATGACATCTGTGCCAGTATCGTGTAATTTAAATTTCTTGAAATAATATTCTACTAAGTGCCGTCTTTGAATTTCGGTTGGATAGTCAATAGTAATTTGACGACCTAAACGGCCACTTCTTAAAAGGGCTTCGTCTAAGCGCTCTACAAAGTTTGTAGCAGCCAATACCATAATCTTATCGGTTGGATTGAATCCAGATAACTCGGCAAGCAACTGATTAAGGGTTCGGTCTTCCTCACCGCTTGCGCTTCCCGAATGGCTTGTGCGACTTCCAAATGAGTCAAGCTCATCTATGAATATCATTACACCTTTACTTGTCTTCTTAATTAGTTCTCTTGCGCCTGTGAATATCTTACGGATATTCTCTGCGCCACTACCAATGTATTGGCCTTGTAAGGCACTGGCAGTAGTTACCATGAAGTAACTATTACTACTTCCAGCAATACATTTAGCAGCATAGGTCTTACCAGTACCTGGTGGACCTTTAAATAGTACGCCTTTAGGTATTTCAATACCTAATTTAGCATACTTATCTGAGTTGTTTTGAAAGTCAATAATTTCTTTTAGTTCATCAAGCAAATCATCATCTGCTATATAATCTGAAATAGTTTCTGTTGGCTTTACAATGTCTGTTTTAGTATACTCTTTAATTTTTTCTATGAATTGGTCTTCTTCACTTAGCTTGGGGTCCTTAGAAGTTGGGGTTTTTGAAACACCTTTCATAGCGGACTCCATAAGTTCTGTAATTCCCGATAGTATATTAGCGGTAGGCATATCCTTAATACCTTGCGCTATATTTTCTGCCATAAACTTACCAAAGTCTCTTTCATCTGTGCTGGCTTTAACATCAAATGACGCTGAAAGCATAGACTTATTGAAAATAAGTTTTCCAAAGGGTATAGAACTAACATCTGAAAAAAATTGTACCATATAGGTATCTTCTTTTTCATGTAACATGGTCATAAGATAATCAATAAACTCTTCTACATCTGTATCTGAGTTTAATCCAAAAATAATAGCTTTACTACTGTCCTTAGTAAAGTTAAAATCGCTATCCATAGCATAGCTATCTCCAGCTTCGTTTAATACCATTGCTTTGAATTCCACATTCATAGCCTCCCTTTTTTAGAATAAAAAAAGGCTTTAAGCTCTCAAAAGCCTAAAGCCTTTACTACTAACTACAAGGTCTATAAATCTTTATATAAGTCTTCGACTTTGACGCGGATGTCTGGTTGCTTAACTGGTTCTTTGAATAGCGAAGCAACATCAACTGCGGTATTTTCTAAATAGAAATAATAATTAATATTATCTGCCGCAGGCGAAATTACAATATTAATTGTATCTTTGCTTTGCTTAGCGTTCATCAATCTGGTATAACCATCTTGACCTAAAAAGCGAAGCTTGTTAGAAACTGTGAAAGTCTTACCTGCGTATTCGCAAGTTGCTCGCACATAAACTTCTTGAGGATTCAATGCTTTTTCTTTAGCAATTTGAGCAATCCTCGCTGGACTCGTCAAAGACAAAACCGTCACGGCTAATTCACGACTACCTTTATTCATATTTGTTTACCTCCTATATGAATATATTTTAGTGAGTGTGTGTCGTCGCTCACAAAAAGAGAGAGACGCACACTACCTCAACTTTAGTTTTTTATACACTTTTTGTCAAAAGACTTATTTTATATATTATTTAGTTAATAAAATATATATTTATATAGTAATCTTTTTAAAAAATGTATTATATATAGAGAAAAATTCTCTACGCATAGCGACCTTTTTTGACAAAATTCGTATAATATTATTCGACTTTGTCTTCGGCCGCAGGCTTAACTTCGTCAACAATAGGTTCTACAACTGGTTGTACAACGGGTTCTTGAACTTGAGTTTGAACTGGTTCTAAAACTGGTTCTAAAACAACTTTCTTTTCAATCTTAAATAATCTTTTAAGATTAGCTTTGATATCATTAACAAATTTAAAGTTCACATCTAGAATTAAATAGTGTTCTTGATTTGGTAATGAAGCAAAGTGTTTTAAAGCTCCTGCTTTAGTAATAAAAATACTCAAGTCTTTGTCTAAGTAAACTGTATTTAATACAATATACATACCATTCCTCCTTTCATATAATGCTTACAAAAGCATTAGCTTCGGTAATGGACCTCACCCTGTGATAACTTGGTGAAAAATATTTATAAAACAAAAACTGGGCTTGGTTAGCTGAATACGCATTTATGCGATATTCATATTCACCACTGTAGGCTGAATACTTAGTATACTTAATAATATACGAAGTTTTTGTCTTATAGACTTTAGGCTTGCGAACGCGATTGCTCATAAGTTTACCTCCATAAACCTTTCTTTTGACGCGACAAAAAGAGAGAAAAAGAAAGGTTATCTATGACCCTTCCTTTATAAAAAAAAGCACTCGGTTAAGAGTGCTTATTTTATTTATTCGACTTCGACTAATTCTTCTTCTTCGATTTCGTCTTCAACATCTTCTTGATGTAAATCTTGTAAATTAACTTCTTGCGGTAAGATAAGGTAAAGAACTTCTTCACGCATATCTAACGCACTGCTAACAGTTTTGACGAAGTCTTCAATAGAAGTATCTGGAGTCATCTTAAAGCCATATAAAGCTTGTAATGCTGACTGATATGTTCTAATGAATTCTGGTTCAAATTCGTTAGGGATAATTTCGAAAGTATTTCCATCTAAAGATTTAATTGTAGATTTGTCACGATAAACGCTGGTATCACGATTATTTTTTAAGAACTCAATTACTTCTGGGTCGGCTAATTGCTTAGCAATTTCCTTGACCGCAGATTTGACTTGATAATTTTGATATTCATATACAAAACCATTAGTCAAATATGTATTTGTAATAGCTCTATAGAAGCTAAAATATGTATCATAATTTAGCAACATGATAAAGCGTTTCTTTAAGCCTTGCTTTAAGTGTTCTTCTAATGCGTTATAAGATTCAACATCAAGCGCAGCTTTTGGACTGGTGTCTGATTCTTCAACCATTGGGTCTACACGAAAGTGGTCTGGCATTGCCATACCCATTTCTTCTAAGTCAACTTCTGCTTCGTCAACTCTGACTTGTCCGTACAACTCTTCGTTGTTACGATAATCGTCAAAATTAATCTTACATTTGAAATCTTTTTGTATCATAGATTTTGTAAACTTATCTGTGTGAAACCAAGGATTAACTAAGTTGTTTCCGTAAGGACCAACAAAGTATTTTCTGCGAAGCATTTCCCGGTGTTCACCGGTATAATTATCTAAACGCAGAGTGTCTTGAGTTTCGGTGCGTTCCATAGCACCAATGTCTGAGAGAAAGGCTAAGTTGTCGGCAACTTCTTTTTTCATAAATTTTTACTCCTTTGTGTGTTTTGTTTATGAATGCTCACGAAGAGAAGAATAAACAAAACTACCTTACATATTTGTCATTTATGCTTACTCCTTTTAATTAAGCAAAAACAAATCTATGAAAGACAGAATTGTAATTCGAAAAAACAACAAAACCTGCCTAAAGCGTAAGCGTTATTCTTAGGACTTGTTCCTTTACTTCTTTTCTCTTTAAGAAAAGAAGTCTAGGTGAAGCAAGCTTCTATGCGCCAGCAGAGAAGTCTTGCAAACTTGTTAAGCATTTGAAGACATGAAAGCTCGGGAGCAGAGTGAGCGGTTTAGCGAACGGGCGGACGGCTGTAATGTCTTAAATGCTTATTACACAAGGACCAGAATTGACCGTGTTTAACGGGCATTTCTGGGACTGAAAGAGCTGTGCGTAAGCCTAACGCTTACACTACATTACAAGCAGAGAGCTGACCTGTAGTGTAATGAAGCGGTTTAGCGTAATGAAACGCAAGGTGTGCTCGTCGCGAAGTAATCTCACCGCCCGCAGACGACCAAGCGATTAAGCGCAGGTTGGCGAGGAGCAGGATGCGGTGAGCTAGTATTACGCGTTAGCTTAGATTGTGAACGAAACCGGCAGTAGGTAGTATGAGCGACGGTTTAGGAGCGAATACGGACGGATGCGGGTGCAGTGAACATGAAATCTTGAGGCGTTTAATTGCGAACGACTTTAGTGAGCAAATTAATAAGCCGAATTCTTAGAGTTATTTCCTGCGCCGAAGGCCTTACGCGCTATGAGCCTTCTAGCATTAAAAAAGGTATACTATAAGTATACCTTTCTAATTTTACATTTCTTCGATTGAATATGTTTTATAACTTGGGATGTAATCCTTAGCAAGTTCTTCTAGTTCTTCGCGAGTATTGCCTTTTGCCACAATTCGATTGTCAACAACTAATTCGTAAACTTTGACTTGTCTTATTTCGTAATCTGCTTGTTCGCTTTCATATTCTTCTCCGCCAATGCCGTAATCTTTTAACATCCATCTAGCATCTGACAAGCTCGAAACTAAACCAACGCTAACTCCACCGACAAATATTTCATACATAGTTTTAACCTCCTTTTAGGTTTTATGTATTTCGAATCATCTATGAAAAAACAATAGATAATTCAAAAAACAAAAGAAACCAATTTGACGAAATCTGTCAAGTCGGGCAATAAAACCTGTTATTTTATATTACATAGTAATATAACTCTGTGAGTTTGGTAGTCTCTGACCTTGTGGACACATTACTGATTTCTAAGAATACAGAGATTCATAGAAATTAGACAGTAAGTGTATAAGAAATAGCTATGGGATGGATATCCCTATACACTAATCTATAGTATACTATACATATGTGTAAAGAGAATTAACTCCTATCCCCCCTATAGTCCCCCCTTTCCTCTAATAAGAGAAAGGATATTCATAGAACTGGGGGCTTAATCCTATGGTCCTTCCACCATAAAAAAACCCAAACGGTCAAGTTTGGGCTTTTTTGTAGATAACTATTCGCTAACTACGGTGCGGCTAATGTGTAGGACTTGTTTGCTTGTGAAGAACTTTAAGCCGGGTGTCTTGCCGATATGTGGATTGGCAACAACGCTTCCGTCTTTACGCGTCCAGGACTTTTTGAGATTGTGCATAATGATGTGGGCGTCGGTCGTGTCGTAGATGTTAAAAGCTTGAACTTCGCGGTCGCCCAATTCGTTCACACCGATTTGGACATACGCGATTAGCTTTTCTTTGTCTACACGAACGATGGTCTTATCACTAAAGTCAACGAACGCAGGCACTTCGACAACGGCAACTTCTTTCTTCTTAGACATGGTGGTAAATCCTCCTTTACCTATGAATAAATTTGAGTTTATTCAATAAACAAACAAAACCTTAACACCCGGGCTAGGGGTCTTAATTGGGTCCCGGACATGTCCCAAGGGGCTATACATAGGATTGACCTCAACTCATCACTTTTTGATTAAACTAGGAACTTTAGACGTTTACTGTCAAAGCTCCATATTGGTCTTGTTTTTGTTCTGATTCGTAGAACCAGTTCACTAATCCAAGCCCACGGACTGCACTAAGCATTCTATGACGGCTACCGAATCTGCCATGAAACTTTGTGCGTCCATACTTGTCGATGCTGTATAGCATGTATATGGTCACCATATGTACCTCCTGCACGCAGTTTAGGCCAACAAACTAGCCAAGTCAATTGTTTAATACATGAAACTGCTTTCAAGTTTCTATTGACAATGGCGGTGAGATGTGATTAACTGTTTCCAGGTAGAGAGCATAGCCTAAAGGCCCAAACATAGTTTTACACCAAACTCCCTTTTAGTAGCGTCTATTGCTCTCTGTCTAATTGGGGTAGTCGGGTAAGATGACATGCAAGTTAGCTGCACAGCTAGCATACACGCCATAACAGGGGTTCAACTCCCCTCTACTCCACCATACTGCATATTATTCCTACAAAAAGAGGTACAATATTCCTAAGCTTATGATTACAAAGTTAAAGATTCAACTTAAAGAACTATTCCTAACTTGGCAAGGCTGGGCTGGATGGATAATCGCTAACGTGATTACTTCCCTACCCTGGATACTGCCTTTAGTTTATGGGTTTGTCTTTAAAGATAATCTGGGATACACTATAGCTGCCAGCGTTTGGACGTTTATGATGCTTCCGGTTACACCGTTTTGGATACTAAACGTTATAATTGCCGTCTGGGTAAAAAACATTTTGTTAAAAAGTACTAGTAAAAAACAAAAAGGTATGCTATAATATATTTAGAAGCACATAAAGGGAGGAAAAAATTTATGGCTAAACGCAAAGCAGAGTCGCGAGGAATTAACGTTACGATTAAAACCGATGACGTTGATAAGGTAAAGATTAAATTCATCGGAGCAATGTTTACTCCAGAAGAATTTACGTCGATTTTTATGGGAGTATTAGAAGCGTATTCTATTTCTTTGATTGAAAAGAACGGCAAATTGCCTGTTCACGAACACTGGAATGCCGTATTTGGCAAATTCCTAAAAAGAATTCTTCCAGACAAGCAAGTATTCGAAGATTCCGAAGCTCACAAGAATGCTAAAGAAGCAATTGATGCGTCTTTAGGCAAAGAAGATGATTTACTCACCGCCCGTAATAACGAAACTAATCGGATTGCGGCTATGGTGTTAGCAAAAGAAATTCTTTTAGAAGCCGGTTTAGAAGAAAAATCGGTTGACGTGTTGATTAACAAGAAGATTGGGCTTATTACTCCTAATAAACCCAGCTAGGAGATTACTATGGCAGATAAAAAATGGATTCAAGGTGCAATTAAAAACCCAGGGGCTCTCCGAGAAACTCTCGGTGTACCCAAAGGCAAGAAAATTCTTTACGAAGAATTGCGTCGTGCATCCAAAATGCCAGGTAAGACCGGACAACGCGCAAGACTAGCAATGACTTTACGTAAAATTAATAAATAAATGGCGGATAGCAAAAAACTATTAGACACTTTAGCTAAGTTCGAAGCCACAACTACAGTTTCTTTGACACAATCTGTCCAGGAAACTGTAAAAGAAGTGGTCGAGCTAGAAAAATCTAGAGCATTTACCAAAACTGCTAAAGGTATTTACACTTGTGAGGTAGGAGATGTCTGCCCACGGTGTAATTACAGCAAATTCGAAGAAGTAATTTCGTTTAGTGGTAAACAAGCTGAGTTTTTTGTGCATTGTCCAACATGTAACTCATACGTTTGTCGCTATAAGCCTATGCCTCACCAAGAAATATTCCATACAGACCAACATATGAAAAAACTTTACGCTGGAGGCTTCGGTTCTGCTAAGACATATACAGCGGGTATGGAATTTATTGGTACAATTCTTCAAATCCCTAACTCTTCAGCGCTAGTTGGTGCTAGTACCTGGGGGCAAGTTAGTGATACCTGTCTCAAATTCATTGTGGATAACATTCCTGCTAACCTAGTTGTACGGTCAAATCAAGACAAGGTCAACTGGTTCATAGATTTAATTAACGGCTCACGTATTTCTGCTAAAGCTTTAGACAAAGAAGGTAAGATTCGCTCTGCTAACTTAACTCTGATATGGGTAGAAGAAGCAAGTGAAGTCGATTACTCTGTAGTTGCATACATTGCTGCACGTTTACGTAACAAGAATGCTTTTTACAAGGGTAAAGATAGATTAAAGATGCTACTCTCTAGTAACCCTGACGTCGGTTGGTTAAATACTAACTGGCTTATGGTTTCTGATAAAATATACTATCACGGCAACGTCCAAGACCGGTACGAAGTACCACCTACAGCTAGAGAGCAGGCTGTTTCTACGCATATTGCAGCAACATCTGCAAACTATTACTTGCCTACTAACTACGAACGTGACTTAGCTGCAAATAAAGAAGAATGGTGGATTAATCGCTACCTCAAAGGGTCGTTTAAATACACTGAAGGGCTAGTTTACCCAGAATTCAACAAATGGTTCTGCGACCCGTTTGCAATTCCCGACCATTGGCAACGAATTGCTGGGATAGACTTCGGTAGACGTGACCCAACTGCGTATATCTTAGGGGCAATCGACCCAGGTAAGCAAGTTATCTACTTTTACCGAGAAGTTTACATTTCTTTAGAAGATAAAGACATTAGCGAAGCAATTAAACGCATAAAAGAAGCAGAAGCTGGTATTCCTGAGTATTTATGGGCATATCCGCGTCAAGGTGACCCACGAGGTCGCAATAGAGACCAAGTTTCTGGAAAGTCGTGGATAGATGCCTATAACGAACATGGTATAATGATTGTGCCAGCAGAAAACATGGAACACGACTCATTAGCTCCAACAATTACTAAACTGGCCGCATATGCTAAATATGGTAAGGTACGATTCTTCAAAACTCTACATTATCTGTATAAAGAAATGCGTTCTTACAAATATCCGTCTAGAAGTTTAGGTGATGAAAAGAACCAAGGCGAAAAGCCTATGGATTCTAATAACCACTTACCAGATGCGGTGAGATATGCTATGGCTCCTTTGCCTCCGTTTCCAAAGGACCCGTCTGAGTTTACAGAAATTTGGACACAAATCGCCCAAAGAAGCAGAGTCTACAATCCTCTATCTACAGAAGACGAAATTGAAGATAATGATTTTATAGTTGACAACTGGGACAAATTCAATTAAAATATAGGTTATGGAAGAAAAATTAAACGAAATATTAAAAATTCTTAAAGACCAAAACGAGCAGCTAGTGCTTGTTTTAAAAGCTTTACACTTACTTCCAGTCACTGAAGAAGAAGAACGACAAATTCAAATTAGACAACGTGAAAGCATGAAACAATCTGATAAAATATTAGAAGAACTTGACAAAATGGAAAATATCAAGCAAGATATTAAAGAAGAACCATTTGCTACAAAAGATGAAATTTTTTCTGATATACTAGGAAATGACTTTAGAGGATAACTATGGATACAAGTAAATACGAAAAGCAAATAGCTGATACTCAACAAACCACAACTTCTGAAGAAATTCTTAAAGCTTATGGTATTGTTGAATACACTGTTGAAGATTTAATTCGTGAATTCGAAGATGCTATTGCTTATAAAGTCGAACAAGCACGCGTGTTTAAAATTCTAGATGCTGCAGACCATTCTGACATTTGGAAAATTCATAATAAAAAATTACCTTCGTATTATCAAACTCCAACTAACAATCCAATTACTGTAATTAAAGAAGCAACTAAAGCCAGTATTATTCCCACTGCGTATGCTGGTGTGTTTAAACCAATGACTTTAGATGCTAAACAAATTTCAGATACAGCTAACCGTTACATGCAAATGAAATGGGAAGCTGCAGGTATGAACGCTATTAATGCTCAAGCTGGAGACTATGCGTTCTTACACGGAACAGCTGGTGTGTTATTCGGTTGGAACCAAAATATTATTGATGCTACCGATTACACTGGTTATTTTAATCAAGGTAAAAAAGCACAAATCCAAGCTAAAGCAATTCATCCATCTAATTTATTCCCAGACCCAGGTGCTGCAAATATTGATGAAGCACAATTCCTTTATATTGCTGAACGTAAGACAAAACAATTCCTAAAACAAATTGCTCGTTTTAGCAAATCAATTGCCAATATTGAATACTCTTCACAAAATATTGGACAACCGGATACAAATTATATTTTAGACGAAGCTAAAAATAGCAGCAACAACGTTGTCACGTTTATTACTGCATACAAGCGCGTCATGCGTATGAAGCCAGATGCAATGACTGGAGAAGTGCGTTTAGTGCCATCTGTAGATATTATTTACATGGCAGGTCGTCACATCTTAGATATTTCTAAAGACATTCAACCTTCAACTATTCCCTTTGTTCCACTTTATGACGAAGAAGTGCCAAATAACTTTTGGGGCATTTCAAAGTGCTACAAAGTCTTAAGCTTAGTCATGACGCTTAACGAAATCGACTCTATTCAAGCGACTTCGATTATTAAAAATCAAAACCCTGCGCAATTTATCAATGCTGCTTCGGGATTAAACGTTGCTGAATATCAACGTAAGAAAGAAAACCCTGACCGTGCGTTTACTGTTAATGGTAACCCAAGTCAAGTGGTTTATACTGAAGCACGACCAGAAGTTTCCAGAGACCTATTACAATTCAGAGAATATTTAATTAGGAGTATTCAAGAAGTCTCAGGTGTTGACCAAATTTACTTAGGAAGTAGTTTTGGTTCCATTCAAACTACTGGTGGTGTTCAACAAGCTGTCAATCGTTCTACGATGCGTGATAGCGTTCGTATTAAAAACATCGACACCTTTATTCGCAAAGAAATAGAATTAATGTTACAATTCTATTTAGCAAATTTAAAAACTCCAGAAAATTTCTTTGCTAAACAAAATACTACTCACGATGAAATGGGCGTGCAAATGCAATTCGACCCAATGCAATTAATTGGCAGAGAAGACATCGAAATCGTAGTAGAAAATGCTGCTCCTCGTACTACAGCTAGTTACGAAGAAGCCGCAATGAAACTGATGGAACTCGAAATGAAATACGTACCATCAGAAAAAGGATATCCAAGCATTATTACACCAGAAGAAGTAATTCAATGGTTAAATATACCTCAATCGCAACGTCAAGCTATTATCGACCGTATGGCTCTTCAATATCAAAACTTGAAACTTGAAGAGTATACAGCAGTTCTCACCGCCGTTGGTACGCTCACTCAAGGTGGCATGCCAGTCGAACAAGCGGTGCAAGAAGTAGTTGCTCAAATCCAGGCATCTAAGCTTGGGCAATTACCAGCACAAAAGATGCCACAACAATAAAATCAAAATAATAGTTGACAAAAAATGTCAAGTGTTATATAATGATTTATAGGAGGTTCATTCATGAACGACGAAATCACTCAGCTTCCAGCGTTAGATGATGAAGCAGGTCTGCAAAATTTATTGCAACAAAAAGAAATGCAATCAATTGGCATAGTGCCACAGCCAACTGCTCCAGCGCCTACTGCGGAAAAACCAGCTCCAGCTCCGGTTCAAGCACAACCAGCTGTTGCTCAGCCTACACAAGGTGCTACTTATTCAGAAGCTCAGGTACAAGCTATCTTACAGCAATATGCTGCAAGACAAACGGCTGCTCCACAACAACCGGTACCCCAACAACAACCTGCACAAGGCGCAGCGTATAACGAACGCCAAATGCAATTAGTTGTCGAAGCAATGCGACGTGGAATTCCATTAGACAGAATTGTCGGAGCATTAAACGCGAATCGTCAAAACAGTTCGCCTGACTACGCTCAACAACTCATGGCTAAGGTAGAGGAATTACAGCAACGCTTCAATCAAATTGAAGAAAGCAAAGTAGCTGAACAATTTGAGTCAAAGATGACAGCTTTCGGAAGCAAGCTAGGCTTGTCTGAACGAGACCTGTATACATTCGGGACTAAAGCTTTGGAAAACGGGATTAACATCTTATACGTTAACGATATTGAAGCCGTATTTAGAGGTCTATACCCAGAGCAATACGCACTTCGCGTACAACGCGCTCAACCACAAGCTACATCCCAAATCTACGGCGGTTCTAATATAGGAACAACTAGTCAAGATACCGACAAATATGCACAGCAATATGCTGAGCAGTTCCTAAAGAACACTATGCCGAACTACTACAAGAAATAGCTATAGGAGGCTATAAAAGAAAATGAACGACATTCAGTTGATTAACAATACTGGCGTTTATCGTAATCCTGCTCCGACGTCCCCGCTTCAAGGGCAAAACGTCATGCAACCAGCCGCGGTGTACAGCAAAATTATGCTTCGTACAATCGAACTGGCCGAATCGGATTTCGAATTCGCAAAGCTCGCTGTTAAACGCAGCATGCCATCTAACAATGGCTCTAACGAAATCGTGTTTAAGCGCATGCTCTCGCTTGCTGCTCACACACAACCTTTAGTGGAAGGTATTCCACCCGCGTCAGACCAAGGACGCATGGTCGCTATTAAAGCAGCAACCAAACAATATGGTCGCTATATGGAATTCACTGATAAAGTGGATTGGGCAGTTGTTGACCCCCTTATCTCCGAATATACACGTCAACTATCATTAAAAGTCCCTGAAACAAAGGACTTAATTGCGCAACAAGCTTTATTAGCTGAATGCCAATTATTCTATGCTGCTGAAAAAGAAGTGAGTTCTATTGACGGATTCCTCAAGCCAAAAGCTGGTGGCGATGTCACTCACATTAAATATCTTACTCCAAATTCCTCGCCAACTATTGACGAATTCCGTAAAATCGTCTTGACGATGGAAGCTGCTAAAGTCCGTCCTATGATGGGCAAAAACTTCTTAGCGTTAGTTTCGTCAGCTGTCTACTTTGATTTAATTACTGACAAACGCGTCCAAGAATTTATGAAATATCAACAAACTGGTCAACCATATATGGATGACACTGTCGTTGATTTATTCAACCTTGCGTTCCGCAAAGCAAAAACGATTAAAACTGACAACAGCTTTATCGACGCTAACGGTGCGACCAAGTTCTTATACCACGTGACCTCCTTTACTGGTACGGTTGGTGGTACTGCTTATTCTGCTAAAGCGGCTAACGTTATTGCTGCTAAGAAGTGGGATGAAGTTGCAGGTGGTGACAATATTATTGTTCAACCTCTTGTTAAAACCGGCGGGTTATTCCCAGCTGAAGCTACGTTAACTAAAACTGCTTTTATTGCCATGATTGATGCTGCTGGCGGTACGATTGATGTTCTCAACGTCCACTACTCATACGTCTTAGGTGAAGAAGCTTTATTCGAAATCTCTGTCGAAGGTCATGGTGCTCCTCAATTCATTAGCAAGCCATTAGGTTCTGCTGGTGTTGCTGACCCATTAAACCAACGTCAATCTATTGGTTGGAAACTTGACTCTATTGGATTCAAAGTTGCTAACCCAGACGCTGTTCAAGCCTACTTATCAGTTCCTACTCAATACCGTATTACGATTCACAACCGTCCTGACTTAAAGAACGAATTCACTGAATACGACTATGGTTATGTGGATGCAAATGGTAATTTCTACTGGCCAGAACAAGTCGTTCAATCCTTATTCTGGAATGGTACTGCTAACGTGATTAAATATCTTGTCAAAGGTACGACTACCGAAGTAACTGCTCAAAAGTTGACGAAACTTGTCAAACCAGTGGTTCCTGGACGTATTGATGCTAATGGTAAGAACCAAGTCATCGTCGGCGACCTGCCAACAAAAGCGTTTGCTTTATTATCCAACAAGCTTGTCCGTTTCTTAGAAGACCAAATTGTCTTACACACGGATGGCAAATTCTATATCAAAGGCTTAGCGGGCACTGCGTCTGCTGAAGTCGTCGAACTTCCTGTAGTCATCTCCGGTCAAACTGTTGTTAAGGGTGACGGCTCAGGTACTGAAACTCGCACTCTCTTAGTTGACAAAATCGAAGACTAATGATTAACGGAGGAAACAATCATGTCTGAAAAATCTCTCACAACCAAAGAAGCTATCGCTAATGCTGAGAGTAGCGGTGGCCCGATTGTCACCTCCGGTGCAGAAAGAGGCAAGGTAGCTGGGAAACCGGCTACCGACGCTTCTATTTCACAAGCACTGGAAGCTGTCATGAAGGAAAATGCTGCGTTAAAACAGCAACTCACCAATACGTCGGCACAAGCGTCTATTAACCAGATGGCAGAAGCTTTAACAAAAGCTATCTCATCCATCAAAGCCGAACAGCCGCCAATTGATACGAACAATCGCGTCAATTCTACTACTAGTCTTACTAATCGTTTAGATGCTAGCAAAGTTGATGGTCGTGGTCTTATGGAAGCTCAAGAAACGTTACTTGCGTTTAAGAGCGAAGCCAAAATGCCTATTTCTATTCCACGTAGCTTAGCTACATCAGTCGGTCCTTTCTTATCCGTCACCGTTAATGGTGTCCGTGTGGCAATTCCTTGTGATGGTTCTACTTACTATATTAACAAGACCCATTATGAGCACGCTCGTGAAAGAATTGCTAAATTAGATTTACTTGGCGCCGACAATAGTCCTGATATTAAGACTACGTTGGGCTAAATAAATAGGAAGGGCCCTAGCTTTCCCTCCTTTCACTAGGGCCTTTCCCAATATAAAAAGAGGTATAAATGAGAGTAACTATTGACGAAGTCGTTTCTAAAATTAATAAAAGATTAAACTTTCCAGCTTTTGCGTTTGAAGATATGGACGTGTACTTTGACCAAGCGGTCTCAGAAATTAACACGTTAATGCACATTGGTATTAAACCGATTACTAAGTTAGTAACGGATTATGCTAATTCGCAATTAAATATCCCAAACGTTGTTTTATTAACTTCAGAACCAACTTCTCCAGTAGCATTGCCAACTACATCTAATGGTGGAGTTAATCAATACTACTATGATATTCCTACAACAAAGTATATGTTAAAAGTAGCAGGTGCTACAGAATACACACAATTTAATGAATTGTATGGAGTATATATTGATTACGTTACTCAAAAATCTAAATACTTTCAAGCATGGTTAGTTAATGGATTACCTTTCTGGTTTCCAGACCGTAATCATAACCCTTTAGAATTTAATTTAGGATTATATCTTCCAGTTGACTGGATTACTTTATTTTTAGTACCATACGTTTGCGCTGCACTAAGTGTGCGTGATGGTGGTAATGCTACCGCTTTCCAAGATGAATTTATTCAAGGATTCAATCAATTAAAATCAAACTATGACGTTCCTTCATTTGCTAGACTTAACGAAGTAGCTGGCGATGAAGTTTACAAAGAAGACGTGCAAGCAAGTATTAATGACCCAAGGTTTGCTCAAATTATAGTTCCTACTAGAGCTATTAAAGGATTTATGAGAATACCTGACGGTTTAGAAGCAACTTATTTTTACACTAAAGGCTGGTAATTATGGCTTTACGAAGAAGACGTAATGGTAATTCTGGAAGTATAGATTCTGCTAGAACCAGTAGCTATTCAGCTGTTAGAGGTATTAGAAGAATAGATAGTCC
>JACCDP010045203.1_pt1 | contig 32632 bp, 26 predicted proteins | sample 7445841 | NCBI WGS metagenome assembly JACCDP01 (sample SAMN15323441, study PRJNA562643) | freshwater metagenome | isolation source: river surface water | place: USA:Blue River Watershed | collected 2017-08-17 | reverse complement strand
GCTAGGTGATAACCAACAATGGGTAGAAGATTATGCAAACCGCATGATGCAAGACCGCAAATTTGTGGAGGATAGCTACCACCGCATTAGCACCGAAAAATTATTTGGCATCATTGAAACACAAGTAACTGCCAAAGAAGAAAGCATTAGTGCAGAAGATTTTGCAAAGAAATTGCACAATCACCACCACTAATCTCATCAAAACATAGAGAAAAGCTGGGGTAACCCGGCTTTTTTTATGAAAAGCAAATAACTTATCTTCAAAGCGAAATTAAAAGTATATGAATCTAGGAAAAGAATTTGAGCAATATGCGGTAAAACACAGAGGCATAAGTAGTGCCACTTTGCATAATTACCAGCAGGTAACAAACCTTACCCCGTACATTATTGAGGAGCGCCCCATGAACGTGGCAAGCATGGATGTGTTTTCACGTTTAATGATGGACCGTATTATATTTTTAGGTGAAGGCATCAACGATTATGTTGCCAATATTGTAACGGCTCAATTGTTGTTTTTAGAAAGCACCGACCGCACACGTGATATTCAAATGTATATCAATAGCCCAGGTGGGAGCGTATATGCAGGACTTGGCATTTATGATACCATGCAATTTATTGGACCAGATGTGGCCACTATTTGTACAGGCATGGCTGCTAGCATGGGACAAATTTTATTGTGCGCTGGTGTTAAAGGAAAACGCACTGCACTAAAGCATAGCCGTATCATGATGCACCAACCAAGTGGTGCCATTGGTGGTCAAGCAACTGACATTGAAATCACGGCAAGAGAAATTAAAAAATTAAGATCAGAATTATACGCTATTACTGCGCATCATACTGGCAAAGACGAAGCTACTATTGCAAAAGACAGCGATAGAGATTTTTGGATGACCGCCGCTGATGCAAAAGAATATGGACTGGTAGATGAAGTTTTATTAACCAACCCACGTAAAGAAAATAAATAATAAGACCATGACAGACTTAAAATATATTGTAAATCCATACTTAATGGAAGACGAGGAAGAATCTGTAAAAGAAGATAAGCCTGAAAATAATGGCATGCTCATGAAAAAAATGGAAAAGCTTTTCTTTGAAAAGAGAACCGTTTATTTATGGGGTGTAGTAGATGATAAATCTGCAAAAGATGTCGTAAACAAATTATTGTTATTGGACGCAGACAAGCCAGGCGCGGAAATTAAATTTTATATCAATAGTCCAGGAGGCATTGTAACAAGTGGTATGGTGATGTATGATACCATGAAGCTCATTCAAAGCCCTGTATCTACAATATGTATGGGTCTTGCAGCTAGCATGGGTTCTATTTTATTAAGCGCAGGTGCTAAAGGCAAGCGTTATATTTACCCGCACGGAGAAGTAATGATTCATCAACCAAGCCTTGGTGGCTACATGCAAGGCACCAGTGCTGATATTGAAATCCAGGCCGAACAAATTATAAAAACAAAAGCTATTGGTGCGCGTATTTTAGCAGAAAACTGTGGCAAAACAGTAGACCAAATTATGCAGGATTTTGACCGTGATTATTGGATGGATGCGAAAGAGGCAGTAGCCTATGGAATTGTTGATAGTGTACTAGAGAAGATTTAAGGAGCAACTGTATTATGGCAAAAGCAAATCAATTAACCTGTTCTTTTTGTGGAAGAAGTAGAGATGAGGTAAAAATTCTTATCGCAGGGCAAAACTCGCACATTTGTGAAAACTGTGTGGAGCATGCACAAGAAATTATTGCACAAGAAGTAACGGTTAAAAAAGAAGGCGACAAAGGAAACTTTAAACTCAATGTGCGCAAGCCATTAGAAATAAAAAAGTTTTTAGACGAGTATATCATTGGTCAAGACGATGCTAAAAAAATTTTATCGGTAGCTGTATACAATCACTTTAAGCGTGTGGCCCAAAAGCCTCAAGCAGATGATGTTGAAATTGAAAAGAGCAACATTATTATGGTGGGTGAAACCGGAACCGGAAAAACATTACTTGCTAAAACCATTGCTAGAATTTTAAATGTTCCTTTTGCGATTGTCGATGCCACTGTTTTTACAGAAGCAGGCTATGTAGGAGAAGATGTAGAAAGTATGCTTACACGTTTATTACAAAATTGTGATTACGATGTAGCAGCTGCCGAAAGAGGTATTGTTTACGTAGATGAAATTGATAAAATTGCGCGCAAGGGAGACAACCCTTCTATTACGCGTGATGTAAGTGGCGAAGGTGTTCAGCAAGGTTTATTAAAAATGTTAGAAGGCACCGAAGCACTCGTACCACCACAGGGTGGACGTAAGCATCCCGAACAAAAAATGATCAAAGTAGACACTAAAAATATTTTATTTATTTGCGGTGGCGCTTTTGATGGTATCGATAAAGTAATTGCTAGACGTATTAATACCAATGCAATTGGCTTTAGCGTAAATAAAGACGAACAGGAAAACGCCAGAAAAAATTTACTGCAATTTATCAATGCGCAAGACTTAAAAAGTTTTGGATTGATTCCTGAATTACTCGGAAGACTTCCAGTAGTAACGCACCTCGAACCACTTGATGCTGGCATCTTACGCAGCATTTTAACGGAGCCTAAAAATTCGTTACTTAAACAGTACAACCGTCTATTTGAACTAGAAGGTATTGAACTTATAATTGAAGAAGAAGTGCTTGACTTTATGGTAGGTAAAGCCATGGAATATAAACTTGGCGCGAGAGGTTTAAGAAGTATTTGCGAAAGTATTTTAACAGACGCTATGTTTGAACTTCCAGGCACCGACACCAAAAAATTTACGGTAACCCTTGATTACGCAGAACAAAAGTTTAGCAAGAGCAAACTGAGTTCCTTAAAAGTTGCTTAAAACAAATTGATATGAACGAATTAGTAGAACGTCTAGTTAAAGAAGCGGCCTTAACGCCAGAGCAAGCACAGCAAGCCATTGCAACCATCGCTGGTTTTGTAAAAGAAAAATTTCCAATGCTGGGAGGCGCTGTAGACCAAATATTTTCGGCAGGTAATAAAGACTAGCCTACAACATATTTAGCACCGTATCAATAATTTCGGTTTTAGTAATAGGAATACCCATTACCTTATTGTATCCTTTTGCATCTACTAAATACTGGTCTCTTATTATTTTAATGAGTTGACCATTATTAAGTTCAGGGATTAATACTTTATCAAATCCTGCAATAATACTTCCTAAATTTTTAGGGAACGGACGCATGTATTTAATATGTGCATGACTAACTGCATGTCCTGCTGTTTGAAGTTCTGTAACAGCTGTTTTGATCGCACCATAGGTAGAGCCCCAACCTAGAACGAGTACTTTCCCCGTTTCCGGACCGCTATCTAATTGTTGAAGCGGAATATAATCTGCAATCTTATCTACTTTGGCCTGACGGGTGTTCACCATATGCTGGTGATTTTCTGGATCGTAACTCACATTACCCGTAACATCCTGCTTTTCGATGCCACCAATACGGTGTTCAAAACCTGCCGTGCCAGGAACCGCCCATGGCCTCACTAATTTTTCATCTCTTTTGTAGGGCATGAATTTGGTTTCACCTTCATCAAGTGTTGTTTTAAAACTTACTTGAATTGGTGCTAAATCTGCGGCAACCGGAAATTTCCAAGGCTCCGCACCATTGGCAATATATCCATCACTTAATAAAATAACCGGCGTCATATGTTGCACAGCTATGCGCACAGCTTCGTAGGCTGCATCAAAACAATCGCTAGGTGTAGAAGATGCAATAATGGGCATGGGACATTCTCCGTTTCTGCCATAATAAGCTTGCAACAAATCACTTTGCTCTGTTTTGGTAGGAAGTCCGGTTGATGGACCACCACGCTGAATATTGATAATAACAAGTGGAATCTCTAACATCACAGCAAGGCCCATCGCTTCTGTTTTAAGTGCCATACCAGGCCCCGAAGTAGTTGTTATTCCAATAGAGCCGCCATAACTTGCGCCAATGGCTGCCGATATACCGGCTATTTCATCTTCGGCTTGGAATGTTTTAATCCCAAAAGCCTTGTGCTTGCTGAGTTCGTGTAAAATATCGGAAGCAGGCGTAATAGGATAAGTCCCTAAAAAAATAGATAGCCCTGATTTTTCACTAGCCGCAATTAATCCCATCGAAAGGGCCTGGTTACCCATGATACTACGGTAGGTTCCAGGAATCATTTTTGCCTTTTCTACCCTATATCTACTAGAAAAAGTTTCGGTGGTATCACCATAATTAAATCCTGCTTGCAACACTTTAATATTACTTTGCAGGATAGTATCTTTTTTACCAAACTTTTCGTTTAAGAAGGTAATGGTGTTGTCTAAATTTCTATTGTACATCCAATAAATAAGACCCAGTACAAACATATTTTTCGCACGGTCTCTTTCTTTGGTACCCAGGTCAGTAAAGTCTTTTAAAGCTTCACGCGTAAGTTTTGTAACGTCAACTTTTATAAGTTCAAAACCTTCCAAACTGCCGTCCTCTAAGGGATTCACGCCATCTGGATAATTAGCTAAGCGTAAATTTTTGGCGTCAAATCCATCTACATTGGCAATAATTTTTCCACCTTTTTTAATCGCTTTTAAATTAACTTTTAAAGCGGCAGCATTCATGGCAACTAGTACATCACAATCATCACCTGGTGTGAAAACACGGTCACTTGAAAAACGTAACTGGAATCCACTCACACCTGGAAGAGTGCCGATAGGGGCACGAATTTCGGCGGGGAAATCAGGAAAAGTAGCAAGGTCAATACCCAGTAATGCCGTATTATTGGTAAACTGCTGACCGGTTAATTGCATACCGTCTCCACTGTCTCCAGCAAACTTAATTACGACGTCCTGTAGTAGTGTTTCCTTCTTTTCCATGAGCTTCTATAATTGCGGTAAAGTTACAATTTACTGAGGAGGTAGCCAATGGTTTTTTAACTGTTAAAGTATTGAAAAGAGGCTTCTTTGAAAATGAATCTTATTGTATATTTGGGTAACAAAAATTAAACAACCATGGCACTATTTGAATCAGGAAATCCTACCCTTTCAGAAAAAATGTTTGACAAGGCCGGTCACGCAGAGGCAAATGCAACAGGCACCATGTCTGTGAGAGGCACCATGAACAAATTTGGACTCATGCTTATAGGTGTAATTGCAGGCGCTGGTTACACTTGGCATTTAATTGATCAAAACAATCCTTCACTTGCACAAACCCTTATGATTGTGGGTGTTATAGGTGGACTAATTACAGCACTTGCTATCACCTTTAAACCCAATTGGGCACCAGCATTAGCTCCTGCCTATGCAATTCTTGAAGGTTTATTTTTAGGCGCGATCTCTAAAGTATTCAACGACGCTTTTTACCCAGGTATAGTGGAACAAGCAGTAGGCCTCACTTTTGGTGTAGCTATTGCCATGTTTTTACTCTACAATTTTAGAGTTATTAAACCTACCGAAAAGTTCAGATCTATGATCATGAGCGCAACGCTAGGTATCGCTATCTTTTATTTACTTACATGGGTGCTTGGCTTATTTGGTGTAGACGTAAGTTTTTTTAGAGATAGCTCTCCGCTTAGTATTGGTATTAGTTTATTTATTGTTGCTATTGCGGCCCTCAATTTAATTTTAGATTTTGATATGATTGAGCAAGGTGCACAAAGAGGCGCTCCACAATTTATGGAGTGGTATGCAGCTTTTGGACTGATGGTAACTATTGTTTGGTTATATTTAGAAATCTTAAGATTACTTAGTAAATTATCAAGCAGAGATTAATGCAAAAAAATAAATTATTTTCACTAGTAATGGTAGCAGCTTTTGGGTTGCTACCATTTTTTATTGCGGCACAAGTAGGTTATTTACCTCCGTACTTTAATGATAGCAATCGTTTAGAAAAACTGCGCAATGCATTTCCCGTTGTAGAAAAAATGGTGCAAAATTATGCAGCTGAGAACCATTTTCCTGGCTACAGTTTTGGTATTGTACTTGACGGAAAGCTAGTCTATACAAAGAGTAGCGGCTATACCAATGTAGAAACCAAAACGCCTGCTACGAGTAAAAGCATGTTTAGAATTGCTTCTATGTCAAAAAGTTTTACGGCGATGGCCATTTTAAAATTAAGAGATGAAGGCAAATTAAACCTAGACGATAAAGCCAGTAAGTATATTCCTGAATTAAAAAATCAGGGACTCACCACCGATGCCGCGCCCATCACCATTAGAGATTTACTCACACACTCGGCAGGGTTTCCAGAAGACAATCCATGGGGCGATCGTCAACTAGAAAAAACGTCTCAAGAATTTTTAGCACTTATTAAAAAAGGAATACATTTTTCAACCGCTACTGGTTTATCTTATGAATACAGCAATGTAGGTTTTACCATGCTTGGCTATATCATAGAAAAAGTAACAGGTAAAAATTATGGTGCGTACATCAAAGAAAATATTTGGAAACCACTTAACATGGAAGCTAGCTGGGAATTTTCTAGCATTGCTGACGCAAAGCTTGCACATGGATACAGATGGATTAATAATAGTTGGGCAGAAGAACCCTTATTACATGATGGTATTTATGGCGCTATGGGTGGCATGATTACAAGTCTTGAATCTTTTAGTAAATACGTAACGCTTCATTTAGATGCTTGGCCTCCAAGAAACAATACAGAAACTGGACCTGTCAAAAGAAGTTCTATAAGAGAAATGCACCAGCCTAGTAGATTTATTGGACTCAATGCCACATACAAATATCCTTCTGGTAGAGCATGTGCAACCAGTACTGCCTATGGTTATGGACTAAGTTGGTTAAAAGATTGTACCGGCCGAACAAGCATTGCGCACAGTGGTGGTCTTCCTGGATTTGGAAGCAACTGGAGAATACTTCCAGAATATGGACTTGGCGTGATACTACTTGCCAATGTAACGTATGCTCCAACTGCAGTGCTCAACACCATGGTTATTGATACCATTTTAAGAATGGGAAGTGTAGATTTGCAGCCCAGAATTTTACCGGTATCTGATGCATTAAAAAATGCGCAAGCAAAACTAACGGAGCTCTTGCCAAATTGGAAAAACGCAGCAGCATCTAACTTGTTTGCCGAAAACTTTTTTGAAGATTATAAAATTGAGACCTTAATAAAAGAAGCCAAATCAATTTTTGAAGAGGCTGGCCCCATTGACGGTCCCAGCAATTTTATGCCGGAAAATGAACTGCGTGGTTATTATTATATCCATGCTAAAAACGGAACTATTAAAATCAGTTTCACCTTAACGCCAACAAATCCAAGTCAAATTCAGGAGTACCATATTAGTTTTCAGAAACACATAGAAATGTAAATTATTTTCTGATTGCAACCCCTGCCCTAGCACCCGTGTGCACGCCTGCATCCACGGTAACAACGCCATTTACAATAACGTAATTAAACCCTACGGCATATTGGTGCGGATTTTTATATTCGGCCCTGTCACCAACTTCTGCTTCATTGAATAAAATAATATCAGCAGCAAAATTTTGACGTAATAATCCTCTATCAGTAAAGCCAAATTTTTGCGCAGGTAATGATGTCATGCGGCGCACTGCTTCTTCTAAACCAATAACATTTTCTTCTCGTACATATTTTTTTAATACCCTTGCATTGGTACCATAACCTCTTGGATGCGGATTACCCTCTTTATAAACACGAATACTTGCATCAGAAGCAAACATATTAAATGGATAGCGCATAATGGCTTTAATATCTAATTCACTCATGCCATGAAAAACCATGGAAGCCCCACCTTTTTCCATCATCTGAATAATGGTTTCTGCTTCTTGTATTGCAGTGTGCTTTTTTCCTAAAAACAAATTCACTTCCTCAATGCTTTTTCCATTGAGTGTCGTGTCTTTTGCGTAGTATGCTACTACTGGGTAACTAAAATGTTCAAGTTTTCTTTTTGCAAGTCGCGCCAACATATAAGTGGTTACTTCTTTTCTGATAGCAGGCCTTGCAAGCCTTGCTATTATTGAATCCTGCCCATCTGCAAGTACCCAATCCGGAATCAGTGTGCTTAAAGAAGTACTACTTGCTGTGTACGGATACTGATCGATGGTTACATCAAGACCATTTTTTCGCGCATTGATAATAAGCGGAACAGTTTCACTACTTCTTCCCCAGTTTTGCTGACCACTTAATTTGAAATGTGAAATTTGAACAGGCATTTTTGCGGCTGTTCCAATGTAGAGCGCTTCCTTTATTGCAGCCACTACACTATCACCTTCATCACGCATATGCGATGCGTAAACGCCATTATATTTTGCAGCCACCTTTGCTAAACGAACAATCTCTTCGGTGGTAGAATAGGTGCCCGGAATATAAATAAGTCCGGTACTCATACCAACAGCACCATCGCGCATGGCTTTGTCAACAATATTTTCCATGGCTTGCATTTCTGCTTCGGTAGGATTTCGACTAGCCCTGCCCATCACTGCTTTCCTTACATCGTTGTGTCCAACAAGTGCAGCTACATTTACAGAGGTTCGTAAACTATCAATTTTACGCAGGTACCTACCAATATTTGCATCCGACGAACCACAGTTGCCTGTAATAACGGTTGTAACACCATCGTAAATAAAGTTAGTGGCTTCCGGATTTTTTTCTTCATCGCCTTCTATGTGCGTATGCACATCAATAAAACCAGGAGCAGCAACTAACCCCGTTGCATCAATTACTTTTTTAGCAGTCCACCCATTAAGTTTCCCAATTTGCAAGATTTTACCTCCGCTAACTGCGATATCGCCATAAAACCATGAATTACCTGTACCATCTAAAATTTTGGCATTCTTAATTAAAATATCTGTGGTTTGAGCACTAGCAGAAGCCGTCAAAAAAGCAACAAAAAATAGGATAGAATATACTTTTAAACGCATAACGGTAAAATTATACGGGAAGATAAGTATTCTTTAGCCTCATTTAGGTTGAAAATCTCCACCTGAATAACGTAAATTTGCCCACCAATAAGAACTGAAATATCCTATGCTCGATAAGTTAGAAGCCATAAAAGCCCGTTTTGACCAGGTAGGTATTGCCCTTACCAATCCCGAAATTATCAATGACCAAAAACAGTTTGGGGCCTATAGTAAAGAGTACCGTTCTTTAGAAAAAATCGTACAGCCCTACGAAGCCTACGTTCGTGTGCTTGCCGACTACAGTTTTGCAAAAGAGAGTCAAAATAGCAGTGATGAAGAAATGCGCGAGTTGGCTAAAATGGAATTACCTGATTTAGAAATAAAAAAAGAGGAACTAGAGGCGCTTTTAACCAAACTATTGATTCCTAAAGATCCACAGGACGATAAAAATGCCATTTTGGAAATTAGAGCAGGAACCGGTGGAGATGAGGCCAGTTTATTTGCGGGTGATTTATTAGGCATGTACCTGCGTTACTGTGCTAAAAAAGGTTGGAAAACGGCCGTGGTGAGCGAAAGCGAAGGTACAGTTGGTGGCTACAAAGAAGTAATATTGGAAGTAACTGGAGAAGACGTGTATGGTACCCTCAAATTTGAAAGTGGTGTTCACCGTGTGCAACGTGTTCCCAATACAGAAACCCAGGGTCGCGTGCATACATCCGCTGCAACGGTTGCAGTAATGCCTGAAGCAGAAGAAGTGGATTTTGAATTAAAAGAGAGTGATGTAAAAATGGAAACCGCCAGAAGTGGTGGTGCGGGAGGACAAAACGTAAACAAAGTAGAAACAAAAGTTTTTTTAACGCATATTCCTACTGGTGTTGTGGTGGTTTGTCAAACAGAAAGATCTCAACTTGGCAACCGCGAAAAAGCAATGAATATGCTTCGTACTAAACTATACGAAGAACAGGTGCGCAAACAAGAAGAGGAAATTTCTACAAGGCGCAAAACGCTTGTAAGTACCGGCGATAGAAGTGCTAAAATAAGAACCTACAACTGGCCACAGGGAAGGGTTACAGACCACCGTATTGGTTTAACATCGTACAATTTAGACGCTGTTGTTGGAGGTGAAATTGAAGAATTTATTGAGGCTTTACAAATGGCAGAAAACGCCGAAAAAATGCTCGTGCAATAAACTAGTTTTTTGCAATAGATTCTTTTAATTGTACTTCTTTTTCCCAAGCCCAAGCCGTGCGCATCATATCCTCAATAGAGTAATTAATTTTCCAACCAAGTTTACTAATGGCTTTTTCATTGTTGGCATAAATAGCTACAATATCTCCAGCCCTGCGCGGACCAATTTCATAATTTAAAGTAGTGCCGCTTACCGCTTCAAAAGTAGTGATGGCTTCGAGCACTGAAATACCATTGCCTGTACCCAAATTAAATACTTCACAGGCCTCCGCATTTTTATCTGCTAATAAATATTGTAATGCAAGCGTGTGTGCGCTGGCAATATCACAAACATGGATATAGTCTCTAATGCAACTTCCATCGCGGGTAGGATAGTCATTGCCATACACCATCATTTTTGGAAGTTTTCCAATGGCAGTTTGTGTAATAGCAGGCACTAAATTTTGTGGACGACCAATAGGAAGTTCACCTATCAGTGCAGAAGGGTGTGCACCTACTGGATTAAAATAACGAAGTAAAATAACGTTGGCACCGCCTGCAGCAGCTATATTTTGAAGTATTTCTTCTCCCATTTGTTTAGTTGCACCATAGGGCGACTCTGCTTTTTTAACTTCTGAATTTTCGGTAACTTGAGAAGTATCAGGATTACCATACACCGTACAAGAAGAAGAAAATACAAAATGAGGAATGTCAAATTCTTGGACGCACTTTAAAATATTTACAAGTGATCCAATATTGTTTTCGTAATAAAATAAAGGTTCTTGTACCGATTCGCCAACCGCTTTATATGCCGCAAAATGAATGATACCAGCGATGTCCGGGTTCTCCTGGAAAACAGCTAATGTATCATCAAAGTTTTTTAAATCAACTTCGTAATTTTTAATACGGGTACCTGTAATTTTTTCGATCGCTGCAATGGCGTAATTACTAGACCTAGCATGGTTGTCTATAGAAATGACATCAAAGCCATTTGCAATTAAATCTACAATAGTATGAGAACCGATATAACCACAACCACCTGTTACTAAAATTTTTGCCATTAGATCTGTAAATTATAGATGCAAATTAGGCAGAGAATGGCAAAACAAGAAAAGAATTATGCATTTGTTGCAAGTGTAAATCCGATAGTAGTACCTATCTCTAATTTACTACGCACATGTATGGTTTGACCATGCGCTTCAATAATGTGCTTACATATGGCAAGTCCAATACCTGCACCACCAGCGTCTCTACTACGTCCTTTATCTGTTCTATAAAAGCGTTCAAAAATACGCGGCAAATGTTCTTCGGCAATACCAATACCATCGTCACTAATTTCGATAAGCACGTGATCTTCGTCAGTTTTATAAACACTTGCTACAATGGAACCATCCTGCTGTCCATATTTTGTTGCGTTAACAACCAAATTATTAATTACCTGACGTATCTTTTCTTTGTCGGCAAACACAGTGGTTTGTCCTTCCGACCCTTTTTTGAAACCGCAACTAATGTTTTGTTTGGCCGCTTTGATTGACAAGGCATCAAATACTTCTTTGATTAAATCCTGAACAACAAACGAAACTTTATTAAGTGGCTGTTCACCCATTTCGAGTTTAGCAATTTCGTCAAGGTCTTTTACCAGATTCACCATCCGATCAACATTTTTAGACGCATTTTTTAAAAAGCGAACGGCTGTTTCCGGATTTTCAAGTGCCCCATCTAATAACGTATCTACATAGCCCTGAATAGCAAAAATGGGCGTTTTGATTTCGTGCGATAAATTTTGTAAAAATTCTTTGCGGTAGTTTTCGTTGGTTTTAAGTTGCTCGATTTCGGCACTTCGCTGCTCGGCCCATTGCACCACTTCTTCCCCTACTTCATCCAACTCTTTTTTAGGTAAAATATATTTAAAATAGGTTTCTTCCCTTTTTGTTGCTTTTGTCTGGTAAATGAGTTTGTAAATAAGTTTGATTTTTCGGTTAACGAAAATTTCAAAAATATAACGGATGAGTAGGTATGACGGAATAGCTGTGCTTAAAAAAGTAACCGCAAAATGAAACCAACTATGGTAAATAAAGCCAATTGTCAATGAAAATCCAAGCGCGATGATAAATGCAGCAAAGGCTGCCAACTGCTGAATGGAAAAGTTTTTCATGCTGCAAATTAAGGTAAATCAAATTTATATCCCACCCCTTTAACTGTGGTAATACAATCAATCCCTAATTTTTGACGAATTTTTCTGATGTGCACATCAATGGTGCGGTCACCTACAATAACTTCGTTGCCCCAAATTTGAGAAAGAATTTCATTGCGTAAAAAAACACGGCCAGGTCTTGAAGCCAATAAATGAAGTAGTTCAAATTCTTTTTTAGCGAGTACCTTTTCTTCACCACCAATGGTTACCATAAATTTGATCGTATCAATTTGCATGGCACCAAAATGCATCACAGAACTAGCTTCTTTAGGCGACACCCTTCTAAATAAAGCGTTCACACGACTTACCAATACCTTGGGAGAAATGGGTTTATTCACGTAATCGTCTGCACCTATTTCTAGTCCTGTTATTTGCGACGACTCATCACTCATGGCTGTTAAAAAAATAATGAGTGTTTCTTTAAATGCTGTTTGTGCGCGTAAAATTTCACAAACCTGGATACCCGTTTTTTTAGGCATCATGATGTCAAGTATCAATAAATCAGGTTTGATTTTTTTAGCCAGCTCCACGGCTTCGTCTCCATTTTTTGCGGTATGTACTTCGTAGCCTTCTTTTTGTAAATTATAGCCCACTATTTCTAAAATATCGGGTTCGTCGTCGGCAATCAATATTTTTTTGATAGGGGCAGCAGCCATAAAAAAGTTATAATTTATACAAATTTAATTTTAAAGATTGGTAAAGCACTCTTTTAGGGATATTATGAAATTGTTAAGCCTTTTAAGGCCACTTTAACAAAATAAGGCCTTAACTGCTATAGAAGGTTGTATTTTTACAAGATTTCAAATGAAAAACAAGGGTTACATATTGAAAGCCGTTTACTTGCCTATAACGGTATTGCTATGCGCCATGCTAAGCAGTATGACCCTAACCGCTCAAACCAATGAGTCATCGGCTACAATGCCCCCCATTCCTACCATCAGACAGTTAAGTCACGATTATATCATTGAATACCAAAAAGCCCTAATTGGTCATCCTTCTATTGCCCAAAATACATCAGTAAGGGATAGTATACAATCTGCGGTTTTTGAAAATAGAAAATGGATTGAATTAAATGCAGCACTGCGTGATAATGAAAAATTTAAATGGCTACGCGGGTTCAATAATTTATTATTTGATCTTCAAACAGGGCTCAAACTCAATAAAGTAAATACAAAAGAGGTTGTAGCATGCATTCATGCCTATACGAATGCGATGCACATAAGCGTAAAAGGGCTTAACATGAGCGCTGTTATAGAAAAAGAAAATATGGAGGTAGGCACTATATTACTTGCTACTGGAAGCTTCACAGATAATATTGGTTATGCTGCTGCAAGAGATATGTTGGTATTAAAAAAATGTCAAAAAAATCCGGTTCAAATTTTACAAATTCTAGAAAAGCAAGGCGCCGAAATTTCAACAAATAGATATGCCGATAGTTTACTGATTGCTGCGGCTTTCAAGAATCCTGAAATGGTATACAATTTTGCAGCAGCACCAAGTGCCCTTGGAAAAAAAATACAATCCATTAACCATCCACTTATTAAGTGGATAGGCAGGTTGGCATACATGAAAACCGGCCGCTATTATTTTGCATTTTTAGATGAGCTGTATACTGGAAAAATAAGTATCGATGCCATTACACCACTCATACCAGAGGATCAAGCCGAAAATTATTTTAAACTACTCGTAGACACCCGCATAAAGCAGGTACAAAGAAAAAAGGAAGGTAAAATATTGGTAGCTGAATCGGCGCTTTTGACAAAATTAAAAAGCCTCATAATGGAGCTATATGTCAATGATATCAACGGTTTACATCAAACTGAGGCAGCTACTGTTAGGTTTAAAAAAATAAATAATTTAACACCGCAAGAACTCTACTATATAGCTGTACTAGGCGCAGACGAACTCTACACTTCTAGTTTTGTATCAGGTATTTACCCTTTAATTATTCAAAAATTGGGCACCAAAAATACAAATGAATTACTAGCACTCGTACATCAAGATTATTTTAAAAAATTTATTGCGATTGCGGCCAATTATAACACGCTTCAAAATTTTTTATCACATATGCCTCCCCAGGCAAGTAATGATCTCATGCTTAGTTTTGTCCGTGATTTAGATATCGCACCCACAATCGAAGACGCCGTAGATGTTGCAGATGCTTTTTCAAGTATAGTAGATACTACTATTCAAAATTTGTTACTAACTGAAATTAGAAAAAATAAACAGCGTACACTCTATGCCTTGTTAAATGATTTGTGCTCAGCTGTTTTAAATGACAATAAAACAAATGCCAGTTCACATGAATTACTAAATGATGTTAATCTACTTGGATTTAACGCCTTAAAGAGTAGTCAACAAAAAATAGTGATCAGGCAATATTTTTATGGCGATAAAGATGGCGCACAAATATTTAACGCGTTTATAAAAAGCTTTAATAAACCCGGCTGGAAAACCAACAAGCAAAAATATTGGACCAACATAAGTAGCGTAAATGGCCGCGTAAGCATCTATTCAAATACGCCCCTTGATGAAAAAGAGGAGCTCGACTTAAAAGCACAAGACAGTTTAACGGCACACTTAATTGCAGGGCATATAACGCCTAATATTATTGTTCACAGAGGACACAGTTACTATGCAAATCACACCATCGCAGGTGTTGACAGTAGCGCTAAACTTGTGCTACTAGGAAGTTGTGGCGGTTATCAAAAATTAGCGGCAGTGCTAAAAAGGGCCCCTGAAACGCAGGTAATTGCGAGCAAACAAATAGGAAAGGGTATCATCAATGCAGCCCTTTTAAGTGAAATAGCAGAGACCCTTGAAAAAGGAAAAGATTTAATATGGCGTGACATTTGGAAACAAATGAATGAGCAGCTAAAAGGTGCTGCTAAATCAAGTTTTCAAGACTATATACCCCCCTACAAAAACATAGGTCTCATGCTCTTAAAAACATATCGTACGCAGTAGTTATTGGTTTACAAAAAAGGGTTGTTTCGTTTTTCGTAACCAATAGTTGTTTTAATTCCGTGACCCGAATACACAACTGTTTCATCGGGTAATACCCAAAGCTTTTCGCGGATACTGGTTAACAAGGTTTCACTATCGCCACCTGGAAGATCTGTTCTACCTATACTTCCTCTAAATAAAACATCGCCACCTATCAAATCGCCTTGTTCAGCCAAATAAAAGCAAATGCTCCCAGGCGAATGGCCTGGTGCTAAAATCACTTGGATTTCTGTGTCACCTAATTTTACGGTGTCCCCATCGTTTAAAAAATGCAATGGTCCGGCATAATTTTGAAAGGGCAACCCCCAACGCTCACCAGATACTGGCGCTAACGCTAACATAGCCTCCTCATTTGGATGTAAATGCAACTCCAAACCGTATGTTTCATGTACCCATTTGTTACCAAACACATGATCGAGGTGGCAATGGGTATTGAGGAGTTGAACAGGGGTTAATCCAGTATCTGTTAAGAAATTTTTTAACGTTTCTTGTTCAGCGGGAAAGTAACAACCAGGATCAATTATGATAGCTTTGCCCGCCTCGTTGTATAAAACATAGGTATTTTCTGAAATTGGACTAAAATTGAAGGCTTTGATCTGGATCATGCGCGTTTTATGAAAATTTTACAAGGTAATTGACTAATTTTAAAACACTAAAGTTCGGATATGAAATTGAAAAGAATAGGACTAATTTTTATCATGAGTAGTTTGGCTGTTTTTAGCCAGGCGCAGGTGAATGCTGTGGAATTTGGTAAAAATAGAGTACAATATAAAAAATTGGTGTGGAAGTTTCATCAATCACCCAATTTTAATACCTATACTTCACAAGGTGGTGTAGCACTTGGCAAGTTTGTGGCACAGGTGGCAGAGCAGGAATTAGGCGGTATCGAAAACTTTGTAGAATATTCTCTACAACGTAGGGCCAATATCATTGTGTATAGTAATTATGAAGATTACAAGAGTAGCAATATTGGACTTGGATCAGACTGGCAAAGTGCAGGTGGCTTAACCAAACTTGTAAACAATAAAATTGTAGTGTACTTTGATGGCAACCATAATAATTTGAAAAAACAAATTAAAGAAGGTATTGCAAAAGTATTATCAGACAATATACTATTTGGCGAAGACATTGGAGAATTTGCAAGCAATCAAGCACTACTTGATTTACCAAAATGGATGCTCGATGGCTATGTATTGTATGCTGCCGAAAACTGGAGTGTAGAAAAAGACGATGCACTTAAAAGTGCTATGTTAAGTGGAAGGTACAATACCTTTTATCAATTTGCATTTGACAAGCCATCCCTTGCTGGCCATGCTTTTTGGCAATATATAGGTGTAAAGTATAGAAAAGAAAACATCACATACCTACTCTATTTAGCTCGGATTTATAAAAACTTAAACAGCGCTTTTTTAAAGGTTTGTAAAAAGAAATTTAAAGAAGTATTATCCGACTTCATGGAATATGAACAGGATAAATATGCGAAAGATATTCGTCAAAGAAAGAATTCGACAAAAGGTCAATTAAATATTTCGGAAGATGTTTCTAAAAAAGATTATTTCAGGTTTCAGGCTAACCCAAATCCAAAAAGTAATAATTACGCAGTTGTAGAATTCAACAGGGGTATTTATAGTGTTAAGCTCATGGAAAATTTTTACGATGGGCGCGTACTTTTAAAATCGGGTGTAAGAACCAACCAAGGGGATATCAATCCGAATTATCCGATTATGGCCTGGGATAATAAAGGCACTAAATTACTCGTGATTTATTCGGAGGAAAATTCGATAAAAATGTTTGTTTACGACGTAGTCACCCGCATTAAAAGATTCAAACAAAAAATTGCCGGCATCGATCAAATTTTAGATGCATCATTTATGTTGGATGGCAATAATGTGGTTATGAGTGCTGCTAACAAAGGCCACACAGACATCTATACCTATAAAATTGAAGAAAATCAATTAACACAGTTTACAGACGATGTATACGACGATTTACATCCAAGTTTTGTTTCTTTCCCGAACAAATCTGGTATCTTATTTTCATCGAATAGGCCAAATCCTTACGCACCGAGCGCAGATACTGCTATACCAAGCAGGTATCATTTTAATGTATTTATGGTGGACTATCTAAATAGCAGCAAAAACAAACAAATCACGCAGCTTACCAATTTAAAATACGGAAATGCCAGCTACCCAATGGGCTACAACACCAACCACTTTACGTTTGTAGCGGATGAAAATGGTGTAGGAAATAGATGGGCTGGATTTTTTGCAACACAAAGAAATGGACTTGATACACTTTATCATATTGGTGATGAAATGCTTCGAAACGCATCACCAAAAGAAATTGACTCTACCCTAAATGCATGGCAAAAAGAAAAACCAGACAGTATTAGTTTTTTTCAAGTATACAAAGACTCTACCTATACTTTTCCAATTACCAATTACCAAAGTTCGCTACTTGAAACCAGAATTGCCGGCGACAAGGGTCAGGTAAGTGAAGTAAGACGCGAAGGCGATTATAAATTTTTATACAAACTACGTGTAGACTCAATTGCATTAAAAAAGAGAAATCTGAATATTAGACCCACTACTTTCATGAAAAAAGTAATGGATGATATAAGAGCAGAAGAAGGCAATGCGATTGTGTATAAAAAATCAAAGGACACATCTGTAATGGCCAATCTTTTTCAATCAGAATTTTCGGATGAACCCACAGATAGCTTTTCTGTAAAAAGAGCTGACCTATTAACTGCAAAAGCAAAAAATATTTTAAGCGATTCCAAGCTTTTTGATTACCGACTTAAATTTAGTAGTGATTATATTTTAAGTGGCTTTTCAAATAATTTACTACTCAATAGATACCAGCCCTATGCAGGTGGCGCGGGTCCAATCCAATTAAACAACGGAAATAATTTCAACTTTAATTTAAAAATTGGTACTTCTGATTTATTAGAGGACCAAAAATTTATGGGTGGGATTCGTTTTGGTACCGACCTAAAAGACAAGGATATCATTTTTAGCTACCAAAATTTTAAAAAGAGATTGGACTGGGGCTTTACCTATTATAGAAGCAACGTAACCAACTACTTTAATACGCCTTTTACCAATATGCTGATTACCAATTTATACCAAGGTAATGTTACGTATCCTTTTAATGAAGTAAAAAGTTTACGTGCCACATTTGGGCTTCGTATAGATAGGGGTATTTTAAAATCTTACGATAACAGCGTGGGCTATCCTGATCCAGGTGCACTTGCCTATCCTGACACGGTTACTAAATTTATGGTATCGCGCATTGAGTATGTACATGATAATTCCATCAATCCAACACAAAATATTTGGAATGGCCTTCGTTATAAAGTGTTTTTTGATATCAATATGCCAAGTCTTAAAACAGAAATGAACAATGGTAAGGCTACGCTTAACCTAGGTTTTGACGCACGCTATTACTATAAAATTTATCGAAACTTTATCTGGGCCGGTAGAGCTGCCGCAGACTTTTCTTGGGGCGGACAAAAAATTATTTATTACCTAGGAGGTGTTGATAGTTGGATCAATCCAAAGTTTAATAGCCAAAATTTCCCTGCAGGTGATCAGAGCTATGCCTTCCAATCTTTAGCTGTAAATATGAGAGGCTACCAACAAAATATTGCGAACGGCAACAATGCGTTTGTGATCAATTCTGAATTTAGACTTCCGCTTTTTGCGACTATTTTTAATAGACCTATCAACAATGCCTTTTTACGTAATTTTCAAATCACGCAATTTTTAGATTTAGGTACTGCTTGGAATGGTAAATACAACGGTATTAAACGTCCAGGTGATGTGATAGTTGACGTCAACTCGCCAGTAGTTGTAAAACTAGATGCGGGTGGCCTTGGCCCCTTTGCTGGTGGTTACGGATTTGGGGTTAGAAGTACCTTACTTGGCTACTTTATGAAGCTTGACGCCGCTTGGCCAATGAAGGGTGTATTTAAAGGAAAACCTATCTATTACTTTTCTTTAGGCTTTGACTTTTAACACTTTGGTATTGTAATACCTACAGTTTGCTTGCAGCCCGCAACTGCCACATTTTGGCGACCGTGCGAGACATGTGTACCTGCCGTGTAAAATAAGCCAGTGGTGCGCTTTATGTACTAGTTCAGAAGGAATATTTTTAATCAATTCTTTTTCAACAGCTAGTGGTGTACTTGCTTTTTGCGGAACCAGTCCCAGTCTTTTACTCACCCTAAATACGTGTGTATCTACTGCCATATTGGGCTGCTGATCAATCACGCTTGTAATGACATTAGCCGTTTTACGACCTACGCCCGGAAGCTCCACAAGTTCGTCTACCGTCATGGGTACTTCGCCACCAAATTTAGACAGGAGCAAACCTGCCATGCCAATTAAATGTTTAGACTTATTGCTGGGATAGGAAATACTTTTGATGAGGGCAAACATATCGTCAAAACTCGCCTTTGCCATTTTTTGTGGCGTAGGAAATTTTGCGAAAATAGAAGGGGTTGTAAGGTTTACCCGCTTATCGGTACACTGCGCAGATAAAATAACGGCCACTAGTAATTCAAAAGGATTATTGTAAATAAGCTCGGTTTCGGCAATAGGAATTTGTGCTTCAAAATAAGCTATGACACCGGCGTATCTTTCTTTTTTAGTCATGAAATAAACTAATCCGCCGCCTTTTGAGAATAATTTTTGATTTCTTTTAAAGAGAAAAGTGAAGGTCTTTTAAGTTCTAAGGCATTTAACTGGGCAATGGAACGGCGAAGGGTTTTTAACTGTTCTTCGAGTACGTAAGAACCTTCTTCTAAAGCAGTATGGATAGCATCAGAAGTAGCTTTTGGGCACTCTTTGTATAGGTACAACAATAAATCTTCCTCTTTAAACACTTGCATACCCATTATAAACGAGTTGGGGCCTGCTTTATTTTGTGGTAGCCAAAGAATCTTCAATAATGTAAACGTCTTCTCCGTCACGCTTCATGAGGTAACGCTCACGGGCAAATTTTTCGAGGGCCGCAGGATCGTTTTGTAAATCGGTAAGCTCGGCTTTGGCTTTTTCAATTTGCTCCTGGTAATACTTTTTCTTAGTTTCCAACTTGTCTAATTCAGCCATGGTTTCCTTTTGCTGAAAATAATTACGTTGATCAAAAAATAACATCCATACAATAAAAAATAAACCTGCTATGAGGTACTTATTGGTAAGTATGGATGTTACTTTCTTCACAATCAAAAATTTATTTTGTGCCGAACTTGATTTTTCCTTTAGGGTAAATGGCAGTTGATCCAAGCATTTCTTCGATACGAATTAACTGATTGTATTTTGCAATACGATCAGTTCTTGAAGCAGAACCAGTTTTAATTTGACCACAATTTAATGCAACTGCTAAATCAGCAATCGTTGTATCTTCTGTTTCACCACTTCTATGACTCATGATGGTATTGTAACCATTGTGTTGAGCTAGTGTAACAGCATTGATCGTTTCAGTTAATGTACCAATCTGATTTACTTTTACTAGTAATCCATTGGCAATTTTTTTGTCGATACCTGTTTGTAAACGGTCTACATTGGTAACAAATAAATCGTCACCTACTAATTGACATTTACTGCCAACCGCTTGTGTGAGGGCTTTCCAGCCATTCCAATCATCTTCTGCCATACCATCTTCGATAGAAGCGATTGGATATTGTTTAACCCATTTTTCCCAGTACTTAACAAGCTCATCACTGCTCATTACTTTACCGCTACTCTTATGGAATACATATTTCTTTTTCTTAGCGTCCCATAACTCACTGTTTGCAGCGTCCATGGCAATTACTATTTGAGAACCTGTTTTGTAACCTGCTGCACTAATAGCAGATAGTACAGTTTCGATCGCTTCTTCATTGCTTTGAATGTTTGGTGCAAATCCACCCTCATCACCAACGTTGGTACTGTATCCTTTTTTCTTTAACACAGATTTTAAGGTGTGGAAAATTTCAACACCCCATCTTAAGCCTTCGCTAAAAGAAGAAGCACCTACAGGCATAATCATGAATTCTTGAAAATCAATTTTGTTATCAGCGTGTGCACCACCGTTTAAAATGTTCATCATTGGGATCGGCAATGTTTTTGCATTGGTACCGCCAATATATCTGAAGAGTGGAAGCGCCGCTTCTTCTGCTGCTGCTTTTGCAACTGCCATACTTACAGCAAGCATTGCGTTAGCACCTAGTTTGCTTTTGTTAGGTGTTCCATCAAGCGCAATTAACGCTTCGTCGATAGCTGCTTGTTGTGTAATATCAAAACCAACAATGGCATCAGATATTAATGTGTTTACATTTTTTACTGCTTTTAAAACACCCTTGCCTACATATTTTTTCTTGTCATTGTCACGAAGCTCAACAGCTTCATGAATACCTGTGCTTGCGCCACTTGGTACTGCTGCGCGTCCCATAGCGCCATCATCTGTTAATACGTCAACTTCTACGGTAGGGTTGCCACGACTATCTAAAATTTGACGGGCATGTACTTCAATAATGTAACTCATATTCGATTGCTTATTTTATGATTGATTAGATGGGTATCGAGGGTGCAATTTAAGTAATTATGGGCGTTTCTAAGCCACTTGTTAGGGACCTAAATACAGATTCTAGGCTTTGGCTCTTATTGTGCAAAAGATTAGAGAGTAAATCGTTGGCTACAATTTGACCTTTTGATAAAATTAGAGCGCGCTCACAAATGGCCTCCACTTCTTGCAGTATATGCGACGAAAAGAGCACTGTTTTAACCTGCCCCTGATCTTTAATTACATTTCTAATTTCTATAATTTGGTTGGGGTCCAGGCCTGATGTAGGCTCGTCTAACAATAACACCTGTGGATTATGTATAAGCGCTGCGGCTAGTCCTACCCGCTGTTTGTAGCCTTTTGAGAGCTGTCCAATTTTTTTATGTGACTCGGCGCCTAGGCCGGTAAGTTCAATACAATTTGCTACGGCATTAGATACTGTTTTGATGTCATGCACTTTGCCAATAAAATGAAGATATTCCTTAACGTACATGTCGTAGTATAGCGGATTGGCTTCTGCCAAATACCCTATTTGCTTTTTGGCTGCAATAGGTTCTTTTACCACATCGATTCCGTTTACGATAATCGAGCCGGCATCGGGTTTTAAATAACCAGCTATCATTTTTAAAGTAGTGCTTTTGCCTGCGCCATTGGGGCCCAAAAAACCAACAATTGTTCCAGCAGCCACAGAAAAACTAATGGACTGAACTGCTTTTTGGGCGCCATAGTTTTTACTAATCTCTTTTACTTCGATAGACATAGTGCAAAGATATTAAATCTATTGTGGGCAAGGCCTTTCAGTTTCATAAACAATCTATAAAATCAATGATTGTATTCGCCTTTAATGGCATAGTATCCAAAAATGCTCATGCCTACTGCAATTGGGATAAAAATAACCACAAAAACACCCCATTGGATGACAGTGTCAATGCCAGGTTTTGCAGCAATTTCATGTGCAGCCGCCCGCACAATAAAATAAATACAAGCAGGGCCTAAAAGCAACCAAATGATGCCAGCAATTTTTTTAATTTGATTCATAGCAAATATTTTTAATCGTGCTTGGTGTTAATTTTTGAGTCGAGATACAAGGTTCCAATAATCACAGAAAAAGCTGCAACAATAATGGGATACTGAAGTCCTGCAAGCGCATCTGCTGTATACATGGTTGTTAACAGTGTTGCAATAAAAGGTGTTAGGCCGCCAAACACACCATTGCCAATATGATACGGTAATGACATTGACGTATACCTAATTTTTGTAGGGAATAATTCTACTAAAAATGCTGCGATAGGGCCGTATACCATGGTCACATAGACAATCATAATAAATACAATTAAAACCATTTTCCAATACACGCCATTAGCAAGCACTTTACTTATTTTAACAACCGGTTTTACCGTTTTTTGTGCGGGGTTCGCATATAAAGTATCGGTGGTTGTGGTGGTAACTATCGTGCCATCTGTATAAGATTTTGTTGCCAGTGCGGTACGTACAAAATTTCCTGAATTTGGAATAGAAACAGAATTAATTTTTGAAGTTGCTGATGCTACTACTTCTGTTTTTGTGGCTGTATCGGAAAGGTCTAAAAGACCTTTAAACAAAGGATTGTATGTAATAACGGCAAGAAGCATACCAGCAAGCATAATCCATTTTCTACCAATCTTATCACTCCAAGAACCAAACACCACAAATAGTGGCGTGCCAAATAAAATTGCCCAAATTAAAATGGTTCGTGACTGATCAAAATCTATTTTACAAACATTTTCAATAAATGATTGCGCGTAAAACTGACCGGTGTACCATACTACGCCCTGACCCATGGTTGCACCAAAAAGTGCGAGCAACACCATCTTTAAATTTTCTTTGTTTCCAAAACTTTCCTTTAATGGATTTACAGAAATAGCACCCTCCGATTTTAATTTAGAAAACAGCGGCGACTCTTGCATTTTTAAACGGATATATATAGAAACACCTACAAGTACAATAGAAAATAAAAATGGAATACGCCAACCCCATGCATTAAATTTTGCAATCGAAACAGCGGGGTCAATATCTAAACTATGACGCGTAAATAAAATCACACTCAATGAAACAAATAAACCCAGCGTTGCCGTTGTTTGAATCCATGAAGTATAATAACCCCTTCTACCAACAGGTGCATGCTCTGCCACATAGGTAGCAGCACCACCATATTCGCCACCAAGCGCTAGGCCCTGCAACAAACGAAGCGTTAATACAATAATAGGTGCTGCAAATCCAATAGATTCGTAACTAGGCACCAGCCCAATCGCAAATGTAGACCCCCCCATTAAAACAAGGGTTAATAAAAAAGTATACTTACGGCCTACTAAATCACCTAGTCTTCCAAATACAAGTGCCCCAAATGGCCTCACAATAAAACCGGCTGCAAAGGTGGCAAGGGTAGAAAGAAGCGCCGCCGTAGGATTGGTTTTTGGAAAAAACTGACCGGCAATAACGGTGGCTAAGCTTCCAAAAATGTAAAAATCGTACCACTCAATTAATGTACCAAGTGAAGAGGCGGTAATCACCTGCCAAATTTTATTTTGCTTTTTCATGTGCTAAACAATAGTGGCAACAACTTACGTCAATGAAGGCATTTTTCCAATTTTTTAGCCCCTCAATAAACGAACAACTGTTTAATAAATCTTAGCCTAATAAATTAATAATAAAATAGTTAGTATCGTATATTTATGACTTCAAACGATTTGCCATGACCTATCCTTATCAGCTTACTAGCTTTGACGCATATAAAGAAGCCTATAAAAAAAGCATTGAAGACCCTGCTGCTTTTTGGGGCGACATTGCAAATCATTTTACATGGCGTAAAAAATGGGATACCACCCTTGAATGGAACTTTAAAGAACCAAAAGTAGAATGGTTTAAAGGGGGTAAATTAAATATCACCGAAAACTGTTTGGATAGACATATTCCTTCCAAAGGACATTTACCTGCACTAATTTGGGAGCCTAATGCACCCGACGAAGCAGGTCGTGTACTCACATATACCAAACTCCTTGAAAAAGTTTGTCAGTTTGCGCAGGTACTTAAAAACAATGGCGTTCAAAGAGGTGACCGTGTTTGTATTTATATGGGAATGATTCCAGAACTAGCTATTGCGGTGCTTGCCTGCGCCCGCATTGGTGCTATACATTCTGTGGTGTTTGGCGGATTTTCGGCGCAAAGTATTGCAGACCGTTTATTAGACGCGAGTGCTACTTTTATTGTTACTTGTGATGGTGCATTTAGAGGGGCCAAAGACATTCCATTAAAATCAGTGATTGATGATGCACTCATTGGTAACAAAACCGTTAAACGTGTAATTGTTGCAACGCGCACACGCACGCCTGTTTCTATGATTAAAGGACGCGACTGTTGGTGGGAAGATGAAATGAAACAAGTAGAAGAAAAAGGAATCACTTTTATTGAAGCCGAAGAAATGGACGCCGAGGATCCTTTATTTATTTTATACACTTCTGGTTCTACCGGAAAACCAAAAGGCGTGGTGCACACCTGTGGTGGTTATATGGTGTACACCAACTATACATTTGTAAATGTATTTCAGTACAAGCCAGGTCAAATACATTTTTGCACCGCAGATATTGGTTGGATAACTGGGCACAGTTATATTGTTTACGGACCATTAAGCGCGGGCGCTACTACCTTATTATTTGAAGGTATTCCTACCTGGCCTGATGCAGGAAGATTTTGGGATGTCGTAGATAAATACAAAGTCAATATTTTATACACGGCGCCTACTGCTATTAGATCTTTAATGGGATTTGGTTTAGGCCCACTACAAGGAAAAAATTTATCTTCTTTAGAAGTACTCGGAACCGTTGGAGAACCTATCAATGAAGAAGCATGGCACTGGTATGATCAAAACGTAGGCAAGGGCCGCTGCCCTATTGTAGACACTTGGTGGCAAACAGAAACCGGTGGTTGCCTCATATCAAATTTAGCCGGCATAACGCCTGCAAAGCCAAGCTGGGCAACACTTCCTATGCCAGGCCTCGAAATGGTACTGGTAGATGAAAATGGTAAAGAAGTAGTAGCAGAAGGCGATGAAACCATTTCAGGAAACCTATGTATCAAATCGCCATGGCCATCTATTTTACGCACGACTTACGGCGATCATGAGCGTTGCAGAACCAATTATTTTGCTACCTACGAAAACATGTATTTTACGGGTGATGGTGCATTAAAAGATAAGGATGGATTTTTTAGAATTACCGGACGCGTTGATGATGTATTAAATGTAAGTGGTCATAGAATTGGAACTGCCGAAGTTGAAAACGCCATTAACATGCACGCAGGTGTAGTAGAAAGTGCTGTTGTTGGTTATCCGCACGACGTTAAAGGGCAAGGCATTTATGCTTATGTTATTTATGGCGGATCACATGCGCAGGACACACACGGTACTGGCGAACTCGTAAGAAAAGATATTTTACAAACCGTTACACGTATTATTGGAGCAATTGCAAAACCAGATAAAATACAATTTGTATCGGGGCTTCCAAAAACAAGAAGTGGTAAAATTATGCGTCGTATACTGCGCAAAATTGCAGAGGGCGAAACTGAAAACTTAGGTGACACAAGTACCTTATTAGACCCTGCTGTTGTAGACGAAATTAAAAACGGGAAATTATAGCATCATTTTTAATGAACTACCTGACCAATCAGGAAATAAAGTACCATTTGTTTTTAACTGCAAATGATTTTCTGCAACTCCACTAAACACGGCTCTAAAATCTGTGGTAACAGGAAGGTCTCTACCGTCTTCTAGTTTATCTTTTGCAAGACTTCCCATGTTGCTATATACTTTTCCGCCGTCAACGTCATTGCCTAAAACAAATAAGCAGCTTGCCCTTCCATGATCGGTACCACCCGTTCCATTTTGCGCAACAGTACGACCAAACTCTGTCATGGTCATAAGGGTTACTTCATCTTGACGCTCGCCCAAGTCTTGCCAAAACGCAGCAATGCTATCTGAAAAATCTTTTAGGTTACGCGCAAAAATTCCATTTGTTGTACCCTGGTTAAAATGGGTGTCCCAACCACCGCTTTCTGCAAAACCCACTTCGAGTCCAACATCCATTTTAATGAGTGTTGCAATTTGTTTTAATGAATTTCCTAGTGCCGAGTTTGGATATACCGCGCCATTAGCTGGTTGATAATTTTTGATATTGTTAGACTTTAAAATTTTGAGTGCTTCAAAACTTTCTTTACCTGTTTTATTGAGTAGCTCACTCGTGGTTTGATCATAGAGTTGTTCAAATGAAGTGGCGGCTTTACCCGCAGCCATTGGATTCCCTTTTAATTGAATCGAAAAATCTTGCAAATTATTAATTGCAATAGCATCGGCGTTACCATATAAACTACGCGGCAAAGAACTTGTTACACTCACTGCAGAAAATGGTGTTGGCGCATGGCCCAGTAAGCCAACCGCTCTATTAAGCCAACCACTAGCTGTACCTTTTGCAAACGGCGTGCCAGACTCCATATAATCCTGTGCATCAAAATGGCTTCTGGTGGTATTAGGGCTTCCAACCCCATGTACCACGGCTAAATTTTTTGTATTAAAATAAGGAAACAAACTTTTTAATGAAGGGTGCATGGCAAAATGGTCATCCAAATTAAAAGAACCGCCCTCGCCAGGTGTTGGACTCATAAATAAACCTGGTCTTGCAAGTTGTAAAGCAGGATCTGCAAAAGGCGTTACGGCCATCAGGCCATCCATGGCTCCGCGCTGAAAAATACAAACCAAGGTTTTATTTTTTTTATACGCCGGAAGCATTTGAGTACCCGCAGCAGCCTCCGTAATAAAACGGGGAAGTCCACTAATGCCAGTGGCAAATAATGCAAGCGCACCCGATTTCATAAACGCCCTTCTATTAGCCATAATGATTTTATTTATTTGCGCTGAAACGCAGGTGAGCCAATAATAACGCCCACTACCTGTGCCATACTTTTTAATGGGGTGTTATTCATTTCAGGCATGGATTCCTTTTGCATGCCTTGCATATCACCGCTATCTTTTGTTGCGGATGCAATTTTTTGGTCAATATTTTGTGCGCGCACAATGGACATGATGCGCTCCGAATTTTCTTTTTGATTGGCAACCGGTAGTAGTAGCTTGGTATATATCTGAAGCGCTTCTTCTACACTTTCTGGTTCATGGTTTTGATTGAGGGCTAGTAAGTTGGTTTTAAAGCCTGGTATTTTTTGTGCGGCAATTGCCATACCAAAATTCATTCTATTTAATAAAGAACCTGTATTAATCCAAAAAGAAGCCCTGTCTGGAAAACCGGTTGGTGCCTGATAAAAATAAAATTTTTGACCCATTTTTTCGGACCATGTAAACACCTGATACGGCGCTGCAACTTCGGTGCCCGTTGCACGGATGGCACTTATGGCAAGTTCAAATGGAGATTTTATTTTTTCCTTTTCCTTGGCCTTCGCCCAAAAATCAGGGTGCATGACCATGGTTAATAGCACTTCTTTAATATCGCCATTAGTTGCTAAAAATGTTTTGGCCATTTCGTCTACAACAGCGGCAGGTGGCTCGTCGGCAATAAATTTAGCAGCAAGCTTGCGCGCAATAAAATGGGCCGTTGATGGGTGTGATGCAAGCATCGCAAGGGCTTCTGTACCTTCTTTATATCCACCGTTTGCTGGAAATTTTTTTCCTAAAATTATTTTTTCTGTTTCATCGTGCTTTTCGCCACTGTATAAAAAATAGTCTTCTACCACAAGACCTCTTCGAACCAGTTGTGCAGGAGGTAAATTCGAAAATCGTTTAGCTAATGGGCCTTCTTCATACATGGGTCTTACACCCCAACCTGTTAAAGCGCGCGCCAATTCGGTTACATCGGACTGCGTGTATCCGCCATTAACACCAAGGGTATGTAGTTCCATCACTTCACGCGCATAGTTTTCATTTAAGCCTTGCAATTTTCTTCTTTTAATTTGCGTGCTTATCTGATTTTCCATGGCGTCCATTTTTTGCATAGAATCTTCAGAAATACTTGCAGCGGCTAGCATTTTTTTAGCTGCATTTAAATCTAGTAATCGCTGAGCCCCTTTTAACTGGCGCTTTGCATACTCATTATCATTACTAATGCTTAAAGCATTGTCTAAATAAAGTAACATGGCTGGGTGCTTAGCCGTTGCAAAAAGTAATGATGAAAAATTATTTAACACATGAGGTCTAATGGCATCACGCTCATAAGGTAACACCAGTTGTTGAATCTGATTTTTTGTAAGTGATACATTAAAATGATTGAACCAAAAATCTGTTAACACTTCTTGCAATTGTGCATCACTATATACCGCCCTAATTACTTTTTGATTGATGAGTTCGCGTTGTAATTCTTGAAGTGGCCTAAAACCATAGTCGGCTTGCATTTTTTTGAGGGCTTCTCTATAAGCGGGTCTATCTGTTTTGTCTACCGAGTCTTTATCGATGTATCCTTTTGCAATGGCTAGCCTTAATAGTTGCGCTGGTTGTAAATATGTATTTACAATAGAGTCTGTGGGCATGGTAAGTGCCAAATAATTTGCAAGTCTTAAGCGAACGGCCTCGTTGTCAGAGGATGCCTGTAACTGAGCCAAAAACCAATTTTCGAGTCCTTGTTTTACGACTTCCTCTACTTGACCAGGTTTTGGACCAAACGTGAAGCGGTTAAGTAGGTGTAAGGCAGCTTCTTGCTCCGTTAATCCCGCTTTTTTATAGGGCATTTTAGGGGCAGGCTTTACAAATGCCATTAAAAACAAAAAGCCAAACACAAATGCATACTGTATCATACGCTTAGGTGTTTGGCTTGTAGGGTTGATGTTCATATGTTATTAGAGTATCAAAAACAGTAAAAGTTTAATGACTCCCCTTTTTATTTACGCATCTGCTTTTTTAGTGGCTACTTTATATAAAATAGCCCCCATCACAGCAAAAAACAGCGTACCAATTAAGAAATATCCATTTTGAGAAACGCTGTGTACAATACCTTCTTCTAAACTAATGGATGCCAAAAACTTTTCGCCTGCACTTGTACCCGTAGCAAAAGCAATTAATACGCCGGCAACAGCACCACCTGCCACAAGTCCGGTGGCAAATAAAGAACCCTTACTTAAGTCCTCATCTTCGGCGCTAGCCGCTGGTTTATTTTCTTTTTTATCTTTTGCTTCAACAATACCTCTAATCGCTCCACCAATAAAAATAGGAAGCGTCGTTGCTAATGGTAAATAAACTCCAATGGCAAAGCTTAAAGATTTAATACCACAAAGCTCCATGGTAATTGCTAAAAACACACCTACCACTACATATTGCCAATCTAAATTTTGAGATAAAATACCTTTGATTAAAGTTGCCATAAGCGTAGCCTGCGGGGCTGGATATTTATCAGAGCCAATCGCGTGTTGGATACCCTGCTGCATCATTTCGGTGGTTGGACGATCTAAAAACTTAACCGTTAGTCCAATAACAATTGATGAAACAATCGCACCCACAAAAAGTGCAATTTGTTGATTACGTGGTGTAGCACCAACAATATATCCGCTTTTTAAATCCTGAGATGTTGCGCCCGCGTTAGCAGCTGCAATACAAATCATACCACCTACAACAAGTACAAGTGGTTCAAATGCTTGACCTGTCCAGCCTACGCTTAAAAATATTAAACTCGTACCCATTACCGTTGCAATGGTCATACCACTAATGGGATTATTAGAAGAACCAATTAATCCTACAATACGAGAAGACACAGTTACAAAAAGTGCTCCAAATAAAATTACCAGCACGCCAATTAATAATTTTTGCAAAATGCTATCACCTGGCACTTGTGGCAATACAGCAATAAGTGCAATGAGTGCTAAACTTCCAAAACCCACTACTTTTAAACTCAAATCTTTTTCGGTTCTTAAAACCGCGGCTGCACTTGGATCTTTACTACTTTGTAAAGAAGCAAAACTTCCTTTGATAGATTTAACAATCGTAGGAATGGTTTTTAATAAAGTAATGATACCACCAGCCGTTACAGCACCAGCCCCTACCTGTCTGATATAGGCATAATAAATTGCTGCCGAATAATCACTAAACTGATGCGTTACCGGATCCCAACCACCTTTACCACCTGGCTTTGCCATATCCATTAAGTAACCAAGTTTTACCAGTTGCACAGCGATTACATCGGCAGGTACAAGGGTTGATAATAATGGAATAAATACCATCCAACTAAGTACACTACCTGCCACAAGAACCCCGGCAATTTTTGGACCAATGATATAACCAACACCCATGTACTCGGGTGTGATTTCACCACTTACTTTTGCAGAAGGAAAAAATTTATTGATTTGCTTGGTTGCATAAAACGGTGTTTCTGCAATCACGTGTAGCACTTTTTGCAAAATGGCATACGCAAAGGCAACACCAAGACCCCAAAATGCTGTTTTTGCAAAATCGCCACCTTTTTCGCCGGCTTTTAACACGTCGCCACAAGCCGTTCCTTCGGGGTATGGGAGGTTTTCATGTTCATTTACAATAAGCGCTTTACGAAGCGGTATCATCAATAAAGTACCTAAGAGTCCGCCAATAATAGCAAGTATTAAAATGGTGAGGTAATTAAAATATTCGGCACTGTCGGGCGATGATAAAAACAAAAATCCAGGAAGCGTAAACGCAACACCTGCGGCTATACTTTCACCAGCAGATCCAGTGGTTTGAATAATATTATTTTCTAGAATAGTCGTTTTTAAAAACTTACGTCCAAGTGTAATCGCAATTACCGCAATAGGAATAGAAGCCGATACCGTAAGTCCTGCTTTTAGTGCTAAATAAACAGTTGCAGCTCCAAAAATGACACCAAATAAACTACCTACTAAAATAGATTTAACGGTTAGTTCTTTTACATTTTCTTCAGGTGCAATAAAGGGTTTAAAAACTTTTTTTTGCTCAGACATAAGTTGTATTTTGAAATTGAATGATTAAAGGAAAGGATTAATGCAAACTTTCCAATACATTTAAATTTCAAAATACAACTTATGTCTGATATAAAAATGGATAATTCAAAAAATGGGATGCCAAAATCAGTGCCCTATATTATTGGTAACGAGGCAGCTGAGCGTTTTAGTTTTTATGGTATAAGATCTATCATGAGTACTTTTTTAGTAGCTCAATTCTTTAATCCATCCATGAATCCCATGTTGCAGAATGTTGCAGAGGCGAAATCAAATGAATTGGTTCACTTATTTGTTTTTTTTGCTTATTTGGCTCCAATGGTTGGTGGTATTTTGGCTGATTGGTTTTTTGGCAAGTATAAAGTAATTTTATACGTATCTATAATTTATGCATTAGGCAACTTAATATTGGCCTTATATACCCATGATTTAACCATGTTTACAATTGGTTTAATTATAATTGCCGCAGCTGCTGGGGGAATTAAATCTTGTGTATCAGCCAACGTAGGAGATCAATTCGACAAATCGAATGAGCACCTCCTCTCAAAAATGTATAGTTGGTTTTATTTTACCATTAATACAGGTTCAATTTTATCTACAATTGCAATTCCCATTATTTATAACAAATTTGGGCCTAAAATTGCTTTTGGAATCCCAGGTATACTAATGTGCATTGCCACATTGATTTTTTGGATGGGAAGAAAAAAATATGTTTATGTTCGCCCATCTGGTCCTAAAAGAGAAAATTTTGTATCGATTAGTTTTTTTGCAATAATTCAATTGTTCAAGAAAAAAAATGGACAGCCATTTTGGGAAAGACTTGGAGAACAACATCATTTTTCTGCTAAATCAATAGATGGAGTTCAAGCTGTTTACCGAATTT
>JACCDP010277923.1_pt1 | contig 32643 bp, 13 predicted proteins | sample 7445841 | NCBI WGS metagenome assembly JACCDP01 (sample SAMN15323441, study PRJNA562643) | freshwater metagenome | isolation source: river surface water | place: USA:Blue River Watershed | collected 2017-08-17 | reverse complement strand
TGGTACACTTACGAATCCTACCAACGTACCACAAACTGCAACGTATACGGTAACACCAACGAGTGGTAGTTGCACAGGGCCTACGTTTACAGTTGTTGCCACTATCAATCCCAAACCAGTTGTTCCCAATCAAACGGCAACGATATGTAGCGGAACTGCATTTACAACATCACCAACAAATAATGCACCTACAACGATTATACCAACAGGTACTACCTATACATGGACAGTAGCACCTAATGCAAATGTTACAGGAGAATCTGATCAAGGTGTTGGACAATCAAGTATCAGTCAAACCTTAACCAATACAACAAATACTGCACAAACAGTTGTGTACACGGTTACACCAACAAGTGGTGATGCGGGTAGTTGTGTAGGATCTACATTTACAATAACAGTAACAGTAAATCCAATTGCAACTATTGCAAACAAGACGGCTAGTACTTGTAGTGGAACTGGATTTACAGTTACACCGAGTAATGGAGGTGGAGATATTCTTCCAACTGGAACAACGTATGCGTGGAGTGCGCCAACAGTAACAGGTAATTTAACAGGTGGGGTAAGTGCCACCGGACAAGCGAGCATCACTGGTACACTTGCGAATCCAACAAACACACCACAAACCGCAACATATACAGTTACCCCAAAAAGTGGAACTTGTAACGGGCCTACGTTTACGGTGGTTGCAACAATTAACCCTCGTCCTGTCGTTCCTAATCAAACGGCTACAATATGTAGCGGTGGAACATTTACAACAGCTCCAACAAATAATGCACCAACAACAATTGTTCCTACTGGTACAACATATACTTGGACTGTAGTTGATAATTTAAGTGTAACAGGTGAATCTGCTCAAGTAGTTGGACAATCAAGTATTAGTCAAACTTTAACCAACAATACAAATATTGTTCAAACAGTTACATATACAGTAACGCCAAAAAGTGGTGATGCTGGCGCATGTGTTGGTTCAACATTTACAATTACAGTTTCTGTTAATCCTAAACCAGTTGTGCCAAATCAAACGGCTACCATTTGTAGTGGAACTGCATTTAGTATTGTGCCTGTTAATAGCCCTACATCTACAATTATTCCTGCAAGTACAACCTATACTTGGACTGTAGTTGATAACGTAAATGTAACAGGCGATGCGGCTCAAACTATTGGTGTAAGTACCATTGGGCAAACACTTACTAATTTAACCAATACGGCTCAAACAGTTGTATATACCGTAACACCAACAAGTGGAACAACAGGGAATTGTGTAGGTGCTACTTTTACGGTAACAGTAACGGTTAATCCAAAAGCTGCCATTGCAAATACAACGGCAACAGCATGTAGTGGAAGTAGTTTTTCGGTAACACCAACCAATGGCACAGACATTGTTCCATCAGGTACAACGTATGCTTGGTCTTCACTACCTGTTGTAACAGGAGGTCTAACGGGTGGCACAACAGCAACTGGTCAATCAAGTATAAGTGGTACACTTACCAATCCAACTAACACACCACAGACTGCAACCTATACGGTAACACCTACAAGTGGAACTTGTGTTGGGCCTACATTTAATGTTGTTGCTACCATTAATCCTAAGCCCGTTATTGTAAATAAAACTTCAACAATTTGTAGTGGAGATGCATTTAGTGTAACACCTGTTAATGGATCTGATATTGTTCCTGCAAGTACAACATACACATGGACAATTTCTACGAACACAAATATAACTGGACAGAGTGCACAATCATCTGCGCAATCTAGTATTGGACAAACGCTAACTAACTTAACCAATTCGGCGCAAACAATTACCTATACGGTAACACCTACAAGTGGTGCTGCAGGTAATTGTGTAGGGTCAACATTTACAGTAATTGTTACTGTAAGTCCAAAACCTCGTATTGCCAATAAAACTGCTACAACATGTAGTGGTGTTGGTTTTACGGTAACGCCAACGAATGGTACAGATATTGTTCCTTCAGGAATTACTTATGCATGGAGTGCCCCTACGGTAACGGGTGGTTTAACAGGTGGCGCGAGTGCAACGGGGCAATCAAGTATTACGGGTACATTAACCAATCCAACCAATACACAGCAAACAGCAACTTATACAGTTACTCCAACAAGTGGTAGTTGTGTGGGGCCTACGTTTACAGTAGTTGTTACTTTAAATCCTAAACCTGTTATTGCAAATAAAACTGTTACAGCTTGTAGTACAGCTGGATTCAGTGTAATACCTGTTAATGGATCTGATATTGTTCCTTCTGGTACAACCTATACTTGGCTTACGCCAACTGTTACAGGCTTAATGACTGGTGGTGCTGGAGGAACTACGCAGTCTTCTGTATTTGGAACATTAACAAATTCAACGACGACTACACAAACAGCAACGTATACCGTAACACCAACAATTGGATCATGTTCTGGTTCAACTTTTACAGTAATTGCAACAATCAATCCAACACCAACGGCTAATACACCAACCTCACAAGTTTTGTGTAATGGAAGTACAAGTACCGCAGTAACATTTAGTGGAACGGTTGCTGGTACTACATACTTCTGGACAAATAATAATACAGCGATAGGTCTTGCAGCAAATGGTAACGGAAATATTTCGTCATTCACAGCAACAAATTCAACCAATGCACCGATTGTTGCAACCATAACTGTTACGCCTATTTATTCAAATGGTGGACAAAGTTGTTCTGGAACGCCAAAGACATTTACAATAACTGTAAATCCAACACCAACGGTTGCAGATCAAACAAATATTGCTTTTTGTAAAGGGAGCTCGTCTTCAACTATAACGTTATCAGGTTCTTTAGTATCAGGTACAACATATGATTGGACAAATAGTAATACCGCTATTGGTCTTGTAGGTTCTGGTACTGGCAATATTGCTTCTTTTGTAACTACCAATACAACCAATGCTGCTATTTCAGGTTTAATCACTGTTACACCAAAATATTCAAATGGTGGCTTAACATGTGCTGGTACTGCAAAAACATTTACAATAACCATCAATCCTGTTCCAAATGTAACCAAGCCAACAAATCAAACAATTTGTGTTGGTGCAGGTACATCTACAGTAACATTTGGAGGATCTTTAGTTACTAATACAGTATATAATTGGACAAATAATAATACGGCTATTGGTCTTGCTGCAAGTGGAACAGGTAATATTTCTTCATTTACCACAACCAATAATACAAATGCACCAATAACCGCAACAATTACTGTAACACCTACATATACCAATGCGGGTTCAACTTGTTCTGGCCCTTCTCAAACATTTTCAATCACTGTTAATCCTAAGCCTGCAATACCGGATCAGTCTGTAACTACATGTACTGGAAGTACTTTTTCTTTTGCTGCAACAAATAGTGGATCTACAATTGTTCCATCATCAACAACATATACATGGATAATCTTTACAAATAATCCTAATCTAACTGGACAAACTGCATCTGCATCTGCTCAGTCCACCATCTCACAAACCCTAACAAGTTCGGTATCTTCTAATCAGGATATTGTATATGAGGTTACACCAAGAACAGGAAGCTGTATTGGTGATCCGTTTAAATTAACAGTTTCAGTTAATAATAAAACAATCATTTCAAATATTGCACAAACCGTTTGTACGGGCGAAAGTTTTTCTATCGCTCCTTCAGGTGCTATTTCTGGAACTACCTATACTTGGAATTCACCAACAGTAACGGGCGGTTTAACAGGTGGCACTTCCGGTACAACGCAAAATACAATATCAGGTACACTTAGTACGGTGTCTAATACAACCCAAAGTGCTACCTACTCTGTAACGCCTGTTTTAAGTGTATCAAGTGCATGTACTGCCAATCCATTTAGTGTAGTAATTACGGTGGTTCCTAAACCAGTTATTGGAAATCAAACAGCCTCTATTTGTAGTGGAAATACAGTTACAATAGCACCTGTAAATTCAGGGCAAACTATTGTACCAAGTTCTACACGTTATACATGGATCATTAAAACAGATAACGCTGATGTAACAGGGCAAACAGCAAATGCAACACCAGCTACTTCATTTACACAAACATTGACTGGTACCACAAATGCAGCAAAAGATATTGTATATACAGTAACACCTCAAAATGGAGACTGTGCTGGTACATCATTTGATGTTACAGTAACGGTAACACCAAAACTTGTGGTGCCTGATCAAGATCTTAATTTGTGTAGCGGAGGTACGTTTACGGTTAGTCCAGCAAATGCACCGCCTACAATATTATTACCTGATGGAACAACTTATACTTGGAATACAAACTTGTCAGGCTTTTTAAATATTTCAGTGTATACTAATATTTTTTCTGCATGGCTTAATAATGCAACTGAATTAGCTGGTTCAACTTCAGGGACACCAGTTTATAATGCAACAAAATATTTAGGAGGAACAGTTCCTAATCTAATCGATTATACAAATACTCCACAATTTAATACGCTTGCTGGAACTAATTTTGGTGAATACATCACAAAAAAGTATACGGGATTTTTTAAGGCAAAAGAAACGGGTACTTACACATTTAGTTTTGAAGGAAGTTCTGCGCATGATTTTAAATTAAGTGGCAATGTTATTGCATCGAAGTATGGGTTTATGATGAACAATACAGATGCTTTAGGAACTAATACCGGAACTGTTACCCTAACCGCAGGACAGTATTACCCTATACAACTAACGCAATTTCAAGGGTCTACCTGTTGTGGAACAAACGGAGCCTTCAGGTTTTATTGGAAACGTCCATCACAAACTGCATGGCAGCAAGATATGGAAGAGTTGTATTCCGAAATTCCGTCTTCGTACACTGGTATTTCTGGTATCACCATTCCAAATAGTCCACAGAGTAATATTAGTCAAACTTTATCTAACAGTACTAGCGCGCCAATAACAGTTAAGTATGTTGTAACACCTGTATCATCGGTAACAGGTAATTGTGCAATTGCTCCTTTCTTAATTAATGCTACTGTAAATCCAACACCTAGTGTAGCTGATGCTACAGCTTCTGTTTGTAGCGAAAATAATTACACGTTTGTTTCTACCAATAACGCAGATATTTTACCGGCGGGTACTACCTATACTTGGACAATATCAACAGATAATACAGACCTAACTGGTCAAACAGCAGCAAGTACCAGTCAAAATAGTTTTTCTCAAACGCTTGTTAATACAACCAATGTTGCAAAAAATATTGAATATACTGTAACACCAACATTTGCAACATGTACAGGTACTGCATTTAAAATAACGCTTACGGTTAATCCTAAGCCCATTGTACCAAATCAGTCGGCAACCATTTGTAGTGGCGAATCCTTTACGATTTCTCCAACCAATGATCCACCAAATACATTGATACCAAACGGGACAAAGTATACATGGAGAAATGATTTACGTGGATTTTTAAACTATCAAGCATATACCAATTTATTTATTTCACCACCGGGTGATAAAGCAGGACTTGATGCATTTTTTACAGGCTCACCAGCAGCTTCTGGCATTAAGTCTATAGATCCATCAGGTGTTAATTTATTAAATTGGAATAACGCCAGTCAAGTTAGTGGTTTAATTGGTTACAATATAGCCGACTTCTTTGCTTATAAATTAACTGGTTATTTTATTCCATCTGAAACGGGTACCTATACATTTAGTGTTGAAGGAGATGATGCGGTTGATGTATTAATTGATGGTAACGCTGTGGTTGCGCATTATGGTGGACATGCTGCAGATGCTGTAGGAACACATACTGGCACTATTTCCATGCAGGCAGGTCAGTCTTATGCGATACAAGTTAGACACCAAGAAACATGGGGTGGAGAGGCATTAAAAATGTATTGGAAACGTCCTTCTCAAAATGCATGGCAACAAGATGAAACTGAATTATATGCAGCACTACCTGTAACTAATTCAAGTATTACGGGGATGAGTGCACAAACCACGCCTCAGTCTTCAATAAGTCAGACACTAGTGAATACGACCAATGTTCCTGTAACGGTAACTTACGTGGTTAAGCCAATTGGCGCATCTACTGGAAATTGTACAGGTAATACTTTCAATGTAGATGTAACTGTAAATCCAAAACCTACAATAGCAAATAAAACAGCCACAATATGTAGTGGTGGTTCGATCGCAATTAATCCTGTAAATGCAACAGATATTGTTCCAGCAAATACAACTTATACTTGGACTATTTCTTCAGATAATGCAGATTTAACGGGTCAGACAGCAGAGTCTACTGCACAATCAAATTTTTCGCAATCGCTTGTAAATACTACCAATGCTCCTAAAACAATTGTTTACACCGTAACACCCACATCTGGTGCCGCTGGAAATTGTGTAGGTGCAACATTTACTGTTACAGTTATTGTAAATCCGATACCTGTTATTCCAAATACACTCACAACTATCTGTAGTGGGAACGCATTTACAATAACTCCATCAGGTACAAGTGGAAGCACGATTGTACCAGTAGGAACAACCTATACGTGGTCTGTTGCAGCAAATAGTAATGTTACAGGACAATCAAATCAATTCATTGATCAAAATAATATTAGTCAAACACTTACTAATTTAACCAACGGAAGTGAAACTGTAATTTATACTGTTACGCCACTAGCAAATGGATGTGCTGGGAATAATTTTACCCTGTCAGTTGTAGTGGCACCTAAACCAATTATTGCAAATATTTCTGCAGCTATATGTAGTGATGATGTTTTACAAGTAACACCAACCAACGGCTCAAACATTGTACCGGCAAATACCGAATACACTTGGACTATTTTAACAGATAATAACTCAATTACTGGTCAGGCTGGTCAAAATGTTGCACAGTCTTCCATTAGTCAGCACCTAATCAATACTACAAGTTCGGTACAAACAATTACATATACAGTTACGCCAAATGCTGGGTCTTGTTCCGGATCTTCTTTTGTATTATCAGTTACAGTATATCCAATACCAACCATTGCTAATAAAGTAACAACAGTTTGTAGCGATTATGCATTTGTGGTATCTCCTAGTGGAGGAAGCGATGTAATTCCTGCAAGCACAAAGTATACTTGGACTATTTTAAATGACAATATTAATTTAACTGGTCAATCAGTCGTTTCGGTTTTACAAAATAATATCAGTCAAACTTTACACAATACAACTAATATTGATCAAACAATTGTGTATACTGTTACACCTTCTTCTGGTGCAGCGGGCTCATGTGTAGGACTTCCTTTTACAACAACTGTAACGGTCTCGCCTACACCGGTTATTCCAAACTTGACAAATACAATTTGTAGTGGAGGTACATTTACCATAACCCCAGCCAATGCTGGCACTACAATTGTTCCTGCTGGAACCACTTATACTTGGACAATTAGAACAGATAACAATAATTTATCTGGGCAATCTGCAGTGTCAACTGCTCAAAATAATATTTCCCAAACCTTGGTAAATTCAACCAATGTAAATCAAGATATTGTATATGAAGTAACGCCTACAAGTGGCAGTTGTATTGGTACTCCATTTTTAATAACGATTTCAGTAAATCCAACGCCGGTTATCTCTAACCAATTTGCAACTGTATGTAGTGGGGGAATTTTTACAGTGAGCCCACAAAATAATGGCTCGGTGATTGTTCCTGTTGGAACAACTTATACATGGACAGTTGTTCCTAATGTAAATGTTACAGGAACTTCTGATGTTAATACACCATCTAATAATATCAGCCAACAACTTATTAATACAAGTTCATCGGATCAGACTGTTGTATATACTGTTACGCCAACATCTGGAAATTGTGTTGGGTCAAGTTTTGAGATTTCTGTAATTGTTCATGCAAAAATCAGACCGCTGGATCAAATGTCGTTTGTTTGTAGCGGTCAATCATTTAATGCAACTGCTATGGGATCGGTTCCAGTTGGTACATTGTATAGTTGGACAGTTCCAAATGTAACAGGTGGTTTAACGGGTGGTACAACAGGAACAGCACAAAATAATATTACAGGGACATTAATAAATCCAACAAATACAGTTCAAACTGCTACGTATACCGTAACACCTATTTTAGTAGCTCCATTTGATTTATGTGAAGTGTATGATTTTGTTACTATTGTAACAGTTCATCCAAAAGCTACAATAGCAAATGTAACAGCTCAAATATGTAGTTCTGATTCATATAGTCTAACGCCGCAAAATGCCGGGTCTGATATTGTTCCTTTAAATACAAATTATACTTGGACAATTCAAACGAACAATACAAACATAGCTGGCCAAAACAGTCAAAATGCACCACAAAATTCTTTTGCGCAACAGTTAACCAATCTAACAAATACAGATCAAACAATTGTTTATTTGGTTACACCAAGATCGGGTATGTGTGCTGGTGATAATTTTACAGTTACTATAACGGTTCATCCTAAGCCTAGTATCATGCCTCAGGTTGCAACTATTTGTAGTGGTTCTGCTTTTGTAGTGAATCCTGTAAATACCGGTATAAATATTGTACCAGCGGGAACAACCTATACCTGGACTATTCTAACGAATAATAATAACATTTTAGGTCAATCTGATGTTTCTGTTTCAAGTAATACAGTGAGTCAGGTTTTAACCAATACAACCAATCAATCTCAAAATCTTACCTATCAGGTAACACCTACATCAGGAGCTGGTGGTAGATGTGTGGGTAATAATTTCTTTGTACATGTTACAGTAACACCTAAGCCATTTGTATTGGATCAGCAAACAGAAATTTGTAGTGGATCTACTTTTTCTGTAAATCCTGCTGATGGTAATGGAAATATTGTTCCAGGCGGTACGCTTTATAGTTGGACAATATTTACAAACAATAATAATATTACTGGTCAAGCCAATGAAACCAATGAGCACCCGGTAATTTATCAAACGCTTGTAAATACCTCAAATGTTGATCAAACAATTGTATATGAAGTAACACCAAGAACCGGATCTTGTATTGGAATCACATTTAAGGTTTCTGTTGTTGTACATCCTGCACCGACAGTTCCAAATCAACAAATCACTATTTGTAGTGAAAATTCATTTATATTAAATCCAAGTTCTATTGTTGGAGCTGTTGTGCCAACCAATTCTACGTATACCTGGACTATTGCTACAAATAATAATTCAATAACTGGTCAGCTAGCACAAAATATTGGGCAAGCAGTTATATCTCAAACGCTTTCAAATACAACCAACACACAGCAAACAATTGTATATAGTGTTGCATCAGTGAGCGGTGTTACTGGAGGTTGTGCTGGGTCACCGTTTACGATAACAGTTCAAGTAGATCCAAGGCCAACTATTTCAAATCAAACTGCAGAAGTTTGTAGTGGTGGTAGTTTTGTTGCATCTCCATCTAATGGAAATGGAAACATTGTACCGGCAGGCACAACCTATACTTATACGATTGAAACAAATAATAATTTAATAACCGGTCAGTCTGCGCAGTCTAATGCACAAAATAACATTAGCCAAGCACTTGTAAATACGACCAATATTGATCAAGTAATTGTTTACCGAGTAACGCCTACTGCTGGAAACTGTATAGGTGGTTCTTTCTTACTTACTGTTACCGTACATCCTAAACCAACTATACCTGCTGCGGTGCAAACCATATGTAGTGGTAGTTCGTTTTTAATTACACCATTAAACGGTGGTTCCACAATTATACCGGCAAATACAACGTATACTTGGACGGTTGCAAATAATGTTTCTATCACTGGAGCAACCAATCAAACGACAGCTCAAAATAATATTAGTCAAACCCTAACTTCGTCTTCCTTTATTCCGCAAGATGTTATTTATACAGTAACGCCTACTTCTGGTGCAGCAGGTTCATGTGTAGGCGGTACGTTTACGGTTACCATTACAGTTAACCCAATACCAAACGTTAATGTTATTAATAACCAGGTTATTTGTAATGGTTCAACTACAACGGGTGTAACATTTACAGGTAACGTTGCAGGTACGGTTTATAATTGGACTAATACCAATACAGCTATAGGCCTTGGTGCATCAGGTGTAGGAAATATTGCTTCATTTGTTACAACCAATACTATAAGTGCCACTATTTCAGGAACCATAACAGCGGTACCTATTTATACCAATGCAGGTTTAAGTTGTACGGGCGCTTCAACATCATTTACGATTGCAGTAAATCCAATACCTACAGTTAATGCGGTAGCCAATCAAACTATTTGTGTAGGTGGAAGTACAACACTTGTTACACCAACAGGTAATGTTGTCGGAACAGTTTATAATTGGACAAGTTCTAATACGGCTATTGGATTGGCAGCAAGTGGAACAGGAAATATTCCATCATTTGTTACCACCAATACAGGTAACACACCTATTAGTTCTACTATTACCATTACGCCAACCTATACAAACGGTAACGTATCATGTTCTGGTGCGCCAATAACATTTACCATTACAGTTAACCCAATACCAAACGTTAATGTTATTAATAACCAGGTTATTTGTAATGGTTCAACTACAACGGGTGTAACATTTACAGGTAACGTTGCAGGTACGGTTTATAATTGGAGCAATACCAATACCGCAATTGGCCTTGGTGCATCAGGTGTAGGAAATATTGCCTCATTTGTTACAACCAATACTATAAGTGCCACTATTTCAGGAACCATAACAGCGGTACCTATTTATACCAATGCAGGTTTAAGTTGTACGGGCGCTTCAACATCATTTACGATTGCAGTTAATCCAATACCTACAGTTAATGCGGTAGCCAATCAAACTATTTGTGTAGGTGGAAGTACGACACTTGTTACACCAACAGGTAATGTTGTTGGAACAGTTTATAACTGGACAAGTTCTAATACGGCCATAGGATTGGCAGCAAGTGGAACAGGAAATATTCCATCATTTGTTACCACCAATACAGGCAACACACCTATTAGTTCTATCATTACCATAACACCAACTTATACAAATGGTGGTGTATCATGTTCTGGTGCGCCAATAACATTTACCATTACCGTTAACCCAATACCTACTGTTAATGGTATTAATAACCAGGTTATTTGTAATGGATCAACAACAACGGGTGTAACATTTACAGGTAATGTTGCAGGTACGGTTTATAATTGGAGCAATACCAATACCGCAATTGGCCTTGGTGCATCAGGTGTAGGAAACATTGCCTCATTTGTTACAACCAATACTACCAATGCCACTATATCAGGAACCATAACAGCAGTACCTATTTATACCAATGCAGGTTTAAGTTGTACTGGTGCATCTACATCATTTACGATTGCAGTAAATCCAATACCTACAGTTAATGCGGTGGCGAGTCAAGAGCTTTGTACCGGGTCTTCTACAACTGCTGTTGCGTTTAGTGGATTTGTGCCAAACACAAATTACAATTGGACAAATTCCAATACCACTGTTGGTCTTGGGGCAAGTGGCGTAGGTGATATCCCTTCATTTACAACTATCAATACCGGTACATTACCGCAGGTTGCTACGATAACCATAACGCCTACCTATTCAAATCTTGGATTAACATGTACAGGTAGTTCTAAACAATTTATTTATACTGTTAATGCTGTTCCATCTATTGCAAATATTACGGAAACAATTTGTAGCGAAATAAGATTTACAACAATTCCTGTAGATGGAGGCGTTAATGCAAATATTGTTCCTCCAAACACAAGATACACATGGACGGTTGCAGCTAATCCAAATGTAAGTGGACAACAAAATCAGCTTGTTCCTCAAGTATCTATATCTCAGGTGCTTACCAACTTAACCAATGTTGTTCAAACAGTTGTTTATACGGTTACTCCAATTTCTGGTTCAAATGGAGCATGTTTTGGTCGTCCATTTTCAGTAACAGTTACCATCAATCCAAAAGTAACGGTGCCTAATCAGGTGGTTTCTATTTGTAGTGAAGGTTCATTTAGTTTAACACCTGCAACTTTTATTGGCACAACTATTATACCTGCCGGTTCAACATTTAGTTGGCCGCTTCCAAATTTATCTGGAACGATTACAGGTTCGGCAGCAGGGATCAATCAAAATTTTATTTTTGGCACCCTAACCAATCCAACCAACACGGAGCAAACGGCTGTTTACACCATCACACCTTTATCGGGTAATTGTACTGGAAATATTTTTACTATTAGTGTAGAAGTTAAACCCAAGCCGCGTTTAAGCTCTATCATAACAGTTCCTGCTATTTGTACCAATAGTGTATTTAATTATGAAGCACAAAGTACGGTCGTTAACACTTCATTTAGCTGGAGTAGAGCTGCTATTGTTGGCATTCAAAACCCTGCTAATAGTAGTAATGGAAATACTATTAAAGAAATACTCATTAATACAACTGCTGCTCCTATTGTAGTTCCGTATACATTTACGTTAACTGCAAGAGGTTGTGTTGTAACAGAAACTATTACCGTAACCATATTACCTACAGTGCAGGCGCAGTTTGCTTCAAATAATAATCTAATAAATTGCGCGCCGTTTGTTTATAATACCTATAGTACACCTTCCGATTTTGCTTCTGTAAGGTGGTATTATACCGATAACAACAACGTGATTATTGGTAATAGAGCTGGTTACAACAGTAGCTTTACTTTTGTACAACCGGGAAGCTACAAAGTGGCAATGATTGCTTATCATCCAAATGGATGTCCCGATACTTTACAAAAACCTGTGACTGTTACAACTTCTGCAATCGTTGATTTTTCACCTATCGACTCTATGTATTGTGGGCCTTCAAAATCTGTTACATTTACAAATAGTACAACCTATGCAGGGCAGGGCGCTGTAACCTATAAGTGGCTTATTGATGGTGTTGTAGTATCTACAAACGAAACAGGGTATACCCATAATTTTACAACACCGGCTTCTCAAGTAGGTATCAAAAAGTATACAGTTACACTAGAGGCAACCACATTAATTTCTGGATGCATTAGTTCGCTGACAAAAAATATTTATATTTTACCAACGCCAAAATCTTTATTTACCGCTTCGCCTTCGAATGGTTGTACTCCTTTAAACATCAGCTTTGCAAATACAAGTTTATATGCCGATACTTTTAAATGGTATGTAAATGATAGCTTATTTAGCACAAGTCAAGTTCCAAATACATTTGTAGCCAACAAGTCAGGACAAGCGTATACATTTAAATTGGTTGCTATTGCTAATTCTGGTTGTGCTTCCGATTCATTGGTTCAAGTTGTAAATACACTTGCAAATCCTGTTGCTAATTTTGACACAACAGGTATTTCAAAGATTTGTAAATCTGCAGCTGTAACGATCAATAATCAATCATTTATTGGTGCGATCAATAATACAACTGGCTTAACATATCAATGGAAAATAAACAATGGGCTACAATCAACGGTAGAAGCCAATCCTAGATTTTGGTTCTCAAACTCAAATTCATTAGTAGACTCGGTATACTTGGTTCAATTAATTGTAACAAGTGCAACAGGCTGTAAAGATTCTATTCAAAAATCAATTCTTGTACAACCTGCTCCAAAACCTATATTCTCGGTAGTGGGTGGCAATGCTATTTGTTCTTCAAAAGATTTGACAATTCGAGTTAGCAATGTATCTATTGCTAAAGGAATACCACAGTATACTTGGTCAATTCGCAATACTGGATCTGTAAATACTTTTGCGATAGTAAGTTCAGGTACTGCTGCACAACCTAGTTTCCGTATTCCGGATAATACTTCATTGGTTGATTCTGTGTATGAGATACAATTAATGATTACCACCACTGATGGATGTATGGCTGATACTGTTGTTAACCTTCATGTACATCCAAGACCTAGCAGTAGTATTGTACTTAGTAGTTTAGCGAATTGTGGAAATGCTAATTTTATTGCTACTGCCTCAAATATGGCTAGTATTAAAAGTAATATATGGTCATGGTCTGCAAACTCACCTAATGCTCCAACACCAACTATTTCAATAAGTAATAATGTAGCGAGGTTTATACTAGCAGATAACTTAACACAGCAATCTATAGTGTACCAAATAAAAGTATTAGATACTACATCTTTTGGATGTTTTGATACAGCTAGTGCTCAATTTACACTCTATCCTAAACCGCAAGCCAATTTTGTATATGCTAGAATGGATAGTTGCGCTGTATGGAAGTTTAATGTCTCAAATACTTCAAATCTTGGTAATGGGGATGCGTTATCAACTGGGTCGTATGAGTGGATCATTACAAAAAGAAGTGCTTTACAACAAATCAGTGCAGGTACTCTATTTGCAAGATATACTTTGGTAGCACCTCAATTTAATTTCACAAATACTGGAACTGCTGACAGTTTATATGATGTTAAACTCATTACGCGCAATAGATTTGGTTGTTCTGATTCTACAGTACAAACCTTTGTGGTTCATGCAAAACCTCGTGCCATCATTTTAGCTGGAACTACTGTAGCAGATGCGCCATTTAATATTACTAGACAAAATAATTTGCTAGCTGTAGACTATCCAAATATAAATGGAGCATACACCTGGCGTGTTTTACACCCTGTTTCAAGCGCTACAATTGCTACTACATTTGATAGATATAGTAATCCATTTACCATCATCAATAGTGACGATAGTGTACTTGTACAATTAATTGTTGGAAGCTTGTATAATTGTGCTGCTGATACTGCAACTGTTGTATTTAAAACACTTCCTTCTATTGTTGCTGATTTTGACAGAAGTGATAGTATAGATTGCTCCGGTAATACTGCATTTGTATTTAATGATAAATCTATTTCAAAATCTGCAAAAATTACAGATCGCTTCTGGGATTTTGGTGATGGCGTAACGGCTACTGGCGCTCAGGTTTCACATACCTATAAGCAGCCAGGTATTTATTGGGTTTCATTGTATGTGAAAGACGCCAATGGTATTGTTTCCAAAAAAACCTACAAGCGTGTAATCGTTATGGGTCCTGCAGTTGTTGATTTTGTGGCTACAAATTCATGTGAAGGTGCTGCAACATTCTTTTTAAACAACAGCCAATTTGGTTATGGAAGCAAAGCGTTCTCTAAAATATTCTGGGACTTTGGAGATGGAAATAGTTCTACACTAGAAAACCCAAGTCATATTTATAGGGTTGCAGGTGTTTATAATGTTACACTTACATTAAGAGGAGATAGCAGTTGTTTGTTGTCTAGTAAAACCAAGTCAATAACAATATTTGGAAAGCCAGCCGCCGACTTTAATTTCACAGACAATTGTATCAATTTGCCAATACAATTCACCAATAAAACCGTGCCAAGTAAAGGCGAAAGCAACTATACTGTAATTGGTTGGGATTTCGGTGATGGTAATTTTAGTACACAAATAGATCCTTCGCATACGTATAGTTTAGCCGGTCGTTACAGCGTTCGCTTAATTGTGTCTAGTACTGTATGTGCGCAATCTAGAGACACTATTGTTAAGCAAGTCACTGTTACAATTCCGAGGGCTTCACTGATATATCCGTTGGTTAGAGCCACACGAAATAGAACCTTGACACTTGTTGGTGCACCTGGAGGAAAGACTTATGTGTGGTCGCCAAATATTGGCTTAACCGGGCCTAATCAGCAAAGTCCAAATGCCAAATACACTTTATTAGATCCAAATAAAATCAATTACACGATTACCATTAAAGATTCGAGTGGTTGTGTTATCAATGACAAACAAGAAGTATGGGTATTTGATAAATCTGATGTTTTTGTACCAACTGCATTTAGTCCAAATGCAGATGGCGCCAATGATGTTCTTTTACCATTCTATATCAATATCGCCAAGCTCAATTACTTTAGGATTTATGATCGTTGGGGTAAACTCATTTTTGAAACCAATGACCTGAAGGAAAGTTGGAACGGACTTGTAAATGGAAAACAAGCACCACTTGAAAGTTATGCATGGACGATTGCTTGCGTAGATGCAGATGGTAAATTACTTCTCAGAAAAGGAATGGTTACAATGATTAGAGATTAATCAATTACATCCTATAACAAACCGCATTGATATTCATACCGGCTCCTACAGAGGCAAATAAAACAATGTCTCCTTTTTGTAGGCTATGATTTTCTAGTTGTCCGTGGTTTACTAAATCATACAAGGTAGGAATGGTAGCTACAGAACTGTTACCCAGTTTATGAATACTCATTGGCATGATATGCTCCGGTATTTCTTTGATGCCATATAATTTAAATAGCACTTTAATGAAACCTTCATCCATTTTTTCATTGGCTTGGTGCAGGAAAAACTGTTTTACCTCGCTCACGTGAACGCCCGCTTTATCAAGGCATTCTTTCATGGCGATGGGTACATTTTTCATGGCATACTCATATACTTTTCGGCCCTTCATTTTGATATAACGTACACCCGGATCGCTGTCTGGTTTATTGGATTTGCCCATGTATAAATAATAGGCTTCATCGTTGCAGTGGCTTTGAACACTTGCAGCTAAAATACCAGCAGTTGTATCTTCTTTGGCTTCTAAAATTGTAGCACCAGCGCCATCACTAAAAATCATACTGTCTCTATCGTAATCGTCAACCACGCGGCTTAATGTTTCGGCACCTATCACCAAACATTTTTTTGCCATTCCCGATTTTATAAATGCATCTACCTGAATCACACCTTGTATCCAACCTGGACAGCCAAATAAAATATCATACGCTACACAGTTCGGATTTTTAATGCCCAAATCATGCTTTACCCTTGATGCTAATGCAGGTAATACGTCTGTTTGAATGGTTTTATCTAGTACGTTCCCAAAATTATGTGCAACAATAATTTGATCAAGTGTTTCTGGATCTAAACCAGCGTCTTCAATGGCTTTTTTTGCAGCAATGCTTGCCATATCAGATGCGTTTATATCTGAATTGGTATAACGCCTTTCTTCAATACCTGTAATGTCTTTGAATTTTTCAACAATTTCTGAGGAAGGTGTTTCTATGGCTTCTCCATGCTCTGTAAAAAAAGTATGATTTGTAAAATCGGTATTTTTTTTAATGCCTGGAGGTATATAAGAACCGGAACCTGTGATAACTGTTTTTAAATTAGACATGCACGCGTATTTGGGTTTATAAATATTTGTCGCCTTTGTTGCGTTTCACTTCTGCAACGTATTCTTTAATGGATTGTTCTTTATCTTTTTTACAAATCAGTAAAGCATCTTCCGAATCTACTACAATAAAATCATCTAAGCCTTGCAATACCATAAGTTTCTCTGCAGGGCCTGACACCATACATTTTGTAGCATCAATAACAATCACATTATCAGATGCTACTGCGTTGCCTAAATAATCTTTTTCTAAATTATCGTAGGCGCTATTCCAGGTTCCTAAATCGCTCCAACCAAATGATGATGGTATTACATATACATTGTCTGCTTTTTCCATGATGGCAACATCAATTGAAATATTTACGCAGAGTGGATATATAGTATCAATGGCTTCTTTTTCTTGCGGGGTGTTAAACTTGTCTTTTGCCGCATCAAATAATTCAAACATTTCTGGTTGAAACATTTCAAATGCTTTTACAATTTGCGACACTTTCCAAACAAAAATACCGGCATTCCATAAAAAGTCACCACTGCGAATAAATGTTTTAGCTAAATCTAAATCTGGCTTTTCGGTAAATGTTTTTACTTTAAAAATGCCACCGGCTGCTTCTATGCTATCATGTTGTATATAGCCATATCCCGTGTTTGGATGTGTAGGCTTAATACCAAGCGTAACAAGTGATTTGATGTGGTTAACAAACGATAGTGCTTTACTCGTGGTTTCTCTAAACTGTTCGGCATCTAAAATCATATGATCGGATGGCGCAACAATTAAAGAAGCTTCTGGGTCTTTTTGTAGTAGCTTACAAGAAATATAGGCAATACAAGCAGCGGTGTTTTTTCTACTAGGTTCTGCTAATATATTTTGTACGGGAAGTTCAGGTAATTGTTCTTTAACAATAGAAACATATTCTTCTGAAGTAACAATGTAAATATTGTCTAGCGGTATAAAAGCTTTATACCTTTCAAAAGTCCATTGAATCAGTGATTTTCCGGTATGTAAAATATCCAAAAATTGTTTGGGGTATGCAGTTCTACTCATAGGCCAAAACCTACTGCCAATCCCACCAGCCATAATGGCTACATAATGGTGTTTATTCATAACTAAATAAGTCCCTCTTTTATAAGTTCGTGTATATGCAATATGCCATAATAGCTACCTTCTTTGGTAACAATCAAATGGCTTATTTCATGTTGCTTCATCTTATCAATAGCTTCAGCAGCAAGCGTTTGATAATCTATTAAGTGGGGGGTGTGTGACATAATTTCTGCTGCAGTTATATTTTCTATATTCACCGTTTTTTCAAGCATGCGTCTTAAATCTCCATCTGTGATCACGCCAACAATTTTATGTTCATTGACGACAACTGCAATACCCAATCTATTTTTTGTGATTTCAAGAATCACATTTTTTAATGGCGTATGTGAAGCAACCGTTGGTTTTAATTCTTTATTGGTAAGATCCGCAACTTTTAAAAACAAGCGCTTGCCTAAGTTACCACCTGGATGGTATTTTCCAAAATCGGCACTTGTAAAACCTTTTAATTGCATGAGGCATACTGCAATAATATCACCCATAACAAGTTGAGCGGTGGTGCTACTGGTTGGGGCCAAATTATTAGGACATGCTTCGGAGCTAACGGTTGTATTTAATATATAATCCGATTCATTTGCAAGGTAACTACTCGTATTGCCAACAATGGCTACTAGTTTATTGCCAAAGTTTTTAATGTAAGGAACAAGGGCCTTAATTTCTGGACTTTCGCCACTTTTACTGATAATGAGCACGATATCATCATTTTGCACCGTACCTAGATCACCATGAATGGCGTCGGCGGCATGCATAAATAAAGAGGGTGTTCCTGTAGAATTAAGTGTAGCTACAATTTTTTGTGCAATCAGTGCACTTTTTCCAATGCCACTAAAAACCAATCGGCCCTTACAATTATTAAGGAGTTCAATCGCTTCAACAAAAGAAGCGTCCAAAAATGCGGCCAGGTCTGAGATAGACTTTGCCTCCAATTGAACTGTTTTTAAAGCGGTTTCTACTATTGCGTTTTTCATGCTGTGCAAAGGTAAACTTTAACATGAAAGCAAGCGTATTCATGCCATTCTTTGTTAACTTCGCCATCCTTTCAAAAAAAAGGATTAACTTAAACAAAGTACAAATATCCGTTGTTAGTTGATTATGAAGGAAATACAGATGAGAAATGGCAAAAATAAGTAGCAAAACCACCAAAACAGCAACAAAAGCGGCTCCTAAAAAGGCCCCAGCTAAAATAAAAGGACCTAGACAAGCTAGTACCCTAGTAGATCCGAGTAATTTTGATATTTATGGCGGCCTCGAAAAATATTTTGGTTTTAGAGAGTTTAAAGGCACCCAAGAGCAGGCCATTAATAGCTTATTAAGTGGTAAAGACACTTTTGTTATCATGCCAACCGGCGGTGGTAAAAGTTTATGCTACCAATTACCAGCGCTTTTACAAGAGGGTTGTGCCATTGTGGTATCGCCCCTTATTGCACTCATGAAAAACCAGGTTGATCTTGTGCGCGGATATAGTGAAAATGATGAGGTAGCACATTTTTTAAATTCTTCATTAAATAAGGGTCAAATAAAAATAGTAAAAGATGATTTGCTAAATGGCAAAACCAAACTCTTATACGTAGCGCCCGAAACATTAACCAAACAAGAAAACCTTGATTTTTTTAGTGACCTAAAAATCTCCTTTTTTGCCGTAGATGAAGCCCACTGTATTTCGGAGTGGGGACATGATTTTAGACCCGAGTATAGACGCTTACGAGAAATGATGGACATCATCAATCCATCGGTGCCTGTTGTTGCTTTAACGGCAACGGCTACACCAAAAGTGCAAAGCGATATTGTTAAAAATTTAGGTTTACGCGACGCTAATATTTTTCTTTCAAGTTTTAATAGGTCTAATTTATTTTATGAAATTCAGCCTAAAATAAAAAAGGAAGAAACGGTAAAGCATATTGTAAAATTTATTTCACAGCATAAAGGAAAGAGTGGAATTATTTACACCCTCAACCGTAAAACCACCGAAGAATTAGCAGAATTACTCGTAGCCAATAATATTAAAGCGGTAGCTTACCACGCAGGTCTTGATCAAAAATTAAGGGCCGAAAGACAGGACCAGTTTTTACAAGAAGATGTACAGGTAATCGTTGCTACCATTGCGTTTGGCATGGGTATTGATAAGCCAGATATTAGGTTTGTAATACACTTTAATATTCCAAAATCTATCGAAAATTACTACCAAGAAACGGGTAGAGCAGGGCGTGATGGATTAGAAGGCATATGTGTACTATACTATTCTCATAAAGACGTTTCAAAGATAGAACACCTCATGCGCGATAAGCCACTCAGCGAACGCGAAGTAGGTAATCAACTCATTGACGAAACCGTTGCGTATGCAGAGAGTGGTGTTTGTCGAAGAAAAATTTTACTGCATTATTTTGGAGAAGAGTGGCCAACACAAAACTGCGGCAACTGTGATAATTGTAAAAATCCAAAAGAACAAATAGAAGCCAAAGACGAGGTTGTAAAAATATTAAAAGTGATTACAGCACTCGATGAGCGCTTTGTAGCAGATTACATTGTGAACATGGTAAGTGGTCATTTAACGCCGCAAATTTCAATGTTTAGGCATGACGTGTTACCTGTGTTTGGGATTGGAAAAGACAAAGACGCACACTTTTTTAATAGTCTTATCAGACAAATGCTTCTCGAAAATTTAATTCGAAAAGACATTGAAGAATATGGTCTTTTAAAATTAACCGATAAGGGCAATAAGTTTTTAAAGAAGGCTAGTAGCTTTAAAATTGTATTGAACAATTTATTTGAAGACGCTAATGCCGATGATGAAGATGGTGATGGCGCTACTCAAACTGGTGCTGCTGCAGATGAAAAGTTATTTCAGATGCTTAAGGAGCTTCGTCAAACCGAAGGAAAGAAAAAAAGCCTACCTCCATTTGTAATTTTCTTGGAGAGTTCTTTGCAGGATATGGCCACCCTTTTTCCAACCACACTTGAAGAACTAGAAAGGTGCCAGGGTGTAAGCAAAGGAAAGGCCCTAAAATATGGAAAGCCTTTTGTAGACATGATTGCAGCCTACGTAGAAGAGCATGATATTGCTAAGCCAGACGAATTTGTCATGAAAAGTGTGGCCAACAAAGCAAACAATAAAATTTACATCATTCAGAACGTAGATAAAAAAATCCCTCTCGAAACCATTGCAAAAAACAAGGGTTTAAAACTCGATGAATTATTAGAAGAAATGGAAACCATTGCTGCTAGTGGTACTAAACTTAATTTAGATTATGCCATTGATGAATGGCTTGATAGTTATGATCAAGAAGATATCATTGAATACTTCAAGAGTTGTGAAACTGCTTCATTAGAGGTAGCCCAACAAGAACTCAGTGAAAATGATTATAGCTGGGAGCAGTTAAAAATAATGCGCATTAAATTTTTGAGTGTCTTTGGAAATTAGTGAACCTGGCTTTTAAATGCTTTGATTCTTTCCATTACATTTTCTCTTACGTTTACGTAATATAAATTGTAATCGCCAATGTGATAGTTTGGATTTTTAACGAGGAAACTTCCAAATATTTTTGGCTTCGCAGTCCATAAAACCTTGTCTGTTAATTTAGCTTCGGCAACACCCTTTGCTATTTTATTAAAATTGGTAAGCACCCCACCTTTATTGGCGTCCCATGAGGCATTAGGTATCGACTTGTTAAACGTAAGAGGGTTGGTAACAATTACTTCAAATTTTTCTTTTTGAATAAATGGTGGCGTGTAGCCTTCTTTGTATGTTCTCCAACTGCATATGCAACCTGTTTGTTTGGGGGTATCACATGCCTTAATGGATGAATAAATTTGAGGGTTTACAGGAATACCCACTAAATAGGCGGCTACCAATTGTTTTTGAAATGGCTTGCCATCAAAAAATTCTTTTACCAGTCTAATTCCATGTGTAGTACCCTGGCTATGAGAAGCAATAACAATGGGTCTGCCCTTATTTTCGTTGGCTAAATAATATTCGAATGCAGCTTTTACATCCTGGTAGGCTAGTTCAAAAGCAGCGATGGCAAGTGTAGTATCAGAGGCAGTTACAGGAAAATATGCACTGATATGCGTTTGACGATATCTTGGCGCATATACCCTACCTGCTTCATTAAATAAACTTCCCTGATAAAGCACCGGACTAAAATCAGTTTTTGCAGCTAAAAATGCATCCGAAATATCGGCATTGAGGCCAAATGGTTTTTCGGTTCCTAAATAAGTAGTAGGATGAATAAAAAATACGTCGATGGTTGTATCTGGCTTATAAGATGCTTGTAATGGAGCTGGAACACTATCTGACGGATCATGCATAGCTGGGTGCGCAGCCCAATAGGCTAGGTCACTATAGTTAGGGCCACTTGGCGTTTTACTGAAATGGTAGTTTGCCGCTAATTTTTGATAGCTATTGCTGCAACTGGTCATAAATAATGCCAGCAAGAACATAGTCAATAGGTTTGTAGGGGTATGTTTCATCATAGACAAGACAAAATTAAACAATTCTGGGCTGCTTTACGGCAATAAGATTTATTAAAAAAGCGTTTTACAAGTACCCTAAATACCTTTTTATGTCTATACCGGTAGTAGATTTAGCTGATTTTTTAAGTGGCGACCCAGCCAAAAAAGCTTCTTTTGTAAAATCACTTGGCACAGCGTATGAAACCGTTGGTTTTGTAGCCGTTAAAAACCATGGCATTCCTGACACACTTATAGCTGCCCAATACGATCAGGTGCAACAGTTTTTTTCTTTACCACTAGAAAAAAAATTGACTTACCAAATAGATGGTTTAGCTGGTCAGCGCGGGTATACTAGTTTTGGAACAGAACATGCCAAAGGAAGTGAAGCACCAGATTTAAAAGAGTTTTTTCAGTACGGACAAACAGTTGATGTAAATCATCCCTTAAAATGGGAATATCCAGATAATGTTGTTGTTCATGAAATCCCTTCACTGAATCAAACATTACTAGAAGCGTACCGAAATTTTGAAAAAAGTGGAAAAGCTTTACTACAAGCCATTGCTATTTATTTAGAGCTCGATGAATATTTTTTTGACGCACACATAGAAGAAGGTAATTCCATTTTGCGTTGCATTCATTATCCGCCCATTACTCATGAACCAAAATCTGCCATCCGTGCAGAGCAACACGAAGACATTAATTTAATTACGTTATTAGTTGGCGCATCTGCAGATGGACTTCAAATTTTAACAAAGGCAGGTGAGTGGGTAGGTGTTACATCTCTTCCAGAACAAATTGTAGTGAATGTTGGTGACATGCTACAAAGGCTTACCAATAATAAATTAAAAAGTACCACACATAGGGTTGTAAATCCGCCCAAGGAGCACTGGCATACCAGTCGTTTTTCGATGCCATTTTTTTTACATCCAAAAAGTGAAATGAGCCTCGCTTGTTTAGAAAGTTGCATTAACGCCGAGCATCCAAAAGCATACCCAGATGCAACTGCAGGTGAATATTTAGATGAAAGACTTCGCGAAATTGGTTTAAAAAAATAACGCGTGGTATTACTTCGTCACATACCATTTTTACGTGCTGTTCTTTGGCATAGTGTCACAGCTTTTGGCGGTCCGCAAGGCCACCTTGGTATGATGATGAAAACTTTTGTGCATCGTAGAAAAGATGTTACAGAAGCGGAACTCATGGAGTATAATGGCTTTTGTCAATTACTACCCGGCGCTTCTTCTACACAAACATTGGCGCTGATTGGATTTAAAAGAGGAGGATATACATTAGCACTTCTAACACTTTTAATTTGGATAATTCCTGCCTGTACACTCATGGGTGCGCTTTCCTTTTTACTCAATTATTTTAATGATACCAATCAAGTAGTTGGCGCGTTTAAATTTATTAGGCCCATGGCAATTGGGTTTATTGCGTACTCTGCTATTAAAATTTTAAATATTGCCGTTCACAATACAATTACGCGTGTCATATTAGTGGTTGGTGCTGCTGCTACTTTTTTATTTTTCAAAACACCATGGGTATTTCCTGCCTTAATTGTTGCAGCAGGCATTGCAACAAATTTTAGTGATAAACGAATTCCCGAAAAAGAAAAACCCGTTAAAAAAATTAAATGGGTTAGTTTATTTTTATTTATTGCATGCTTTGCATTAGCGGGTTATTTATCGGAAACAGCGACGCGCAATAATTGGGAAAATAGAAAAGTTTTTAACTTATTTGAACACAATTACCGTAACGGAAGTTTGGTATTTGGGGGTGGTGATGTACTCATGCCACTACTCTATGAGCAGTATGTTACAAGACCAGCTTCTAAACGCGTTATTGATAATAAACGCGAGGTGTTAAAAATGAATCAAGCCGACTTTTTAACCGGTTCAGGAATTGTTAGGGCAATTCCGGGTCCAGTATTTTCTATCGCTGCATTTACGGGGGGTATGACGATGCAATCGGAAGGCGCTTCGGCACAAATTATAGGTATCATTATTGGTGCTATTGGCATTTTTTTACCGAGCGCCTTTTTAGTACTTTTCTTTTTTCCAGTATGGAGTTATGTGAAACGTTACGTTGTTATTTTTAGATCCTTAGAAGGTATTAATGCCGCTGTTGCTGGCATTTTATTTGGTGCCACTGCTTATTTAATGAAAGATCATTTTTCAGATCCTGCTGCATCAAGTTATTTACTCATTCAATGGTTGGTAGTCATTGGTACTATTTTGCTCCTGCGGATCAATAAAATACCCGCACCACTCATAGTAGTAGCGATATTTTTACTCGGATTCGTTCTTCACTAAAAACAAGTTAAATTAGGGTGCCAAATGCGGTAATCTGCCCATACTGTTATAATATTACACTTAAAACTGCTGCATTTGAAGCGAAGGCTACTCCCTTTTATTATTGTTTTTTGCCTCCTTGTGGGTCAAATGCCAAAAGCCTCCGCGCAGTATGTTACCATTGCAGGAACTGTCTATGATTTAACGGCCCGAAACCCTTTAGAAGCTGTGGCAGTCCGCTCCACTTCTGGTAGAGGCGGTGTCACGGACTCGGCCGGAAGATACCTTGTTACTGTATTAAAAACCGATTCGATTTGGTTTTCTATGATTGGTAAAAACACCATGAAATACCCTGTTGATACCATTTCTAATTTGGATAATTTTAATATTATGATTCATGTTAAGGCTACTGATTTGCCTGAAGTGAAAGTGCGGAATAACTATTACAGGTATGATTCTATTCAAAATAGAATTGACAATGCCAAAGCGTTTAATTTCAAAAAACCAGGACTGAGTTTATCATCAAATCCCAATTACAATCCTGGCGGATTAACGGTGGGGTTTGATTTAGAAGCCATCATCAATATGTTTAGGTTCAAACGCAACCAGAACATGGAGTTTTTGCAAAAAAGACTGATAGACCAGGAGCAAGAAAAGTATGTCAACTTTAGATTCAATAAAGCTTTTGTACGAAAAATTACACAGCTCAAATCGCCAGAGCTAGATACGTTTATGGTTCGGTTTAGGCCACCTTACCTCCTCGTTACAAAAATGAATGATTTAGAATTCGGCTATTACATCGAAAAGCAACTTGAAATTTATAGACGAACTAAAAATTCATACAAAGGTAGTTTGCGAAGAAGGGATGATTAATTATCTTTAATGGCATGCGCCTACTTACAACAATCTTATTTTTTTTATCTTTTGTTGCAGTATCTGCACAAAATAAAACCGGTGTATGGTATGGTGCCATTGTGTTTGAGCCCGATGGTGTAAGGGAAGTAGATTCTGAGCCTCGCATTCGAGTAGATGCTCAGGCCGGCCGCATCGTCAATGTTCCACCTGTTTATGCGGGCTCTATGTCTCTTTCAAAATCTAGAACGTATACCAAAGCTAAATTAGAAATTGTAGATACTGCAGGCCAAATGATGGCAGTGCTCACTACATTTAGTGCCGATCAAAAAAAATTAACTGCGTACTTATTTTATTTGTCTGCTACACCTACAGAGAAATATAATTACTATGCCAAAGCAGTTCGTTGTTTGGTGAATGAAACAGAACATACCCCTAGCTTATTTGACCTTCACGGCAATTTTGTTTTCACTGATACCAGCGTTGTTTTTAATGGTATTTGGGAGAGCCCATTTGGAAAAAGTAGGTTGGGGAAATTTAGTTTTCAGCCAAGCATACAATCTATCAATGTTAATCCCGAACTACTTATACAGTGGAATGATATCGTTAAAGTGGTACCGGAGGTAATTCAACTAGAAAATTGGGCACCCTCAACAAGTAATTTTGATACTATCCTAACCAAATCATTTTATATCGATCTTTCAATTGCAGAAACTGGGGTCCTTGATAATGACACTCTCTCTATCATAATTGATGGGCAGGTAATAGAAGAAAACCTCGTGCTCACCGATAAAAAACATGATTTCAGGGTTAATATTACATCCAAAGACTATCATCAGTTAACCATTCGCACAAAAAGTGAAGGTTCCATTAAAGGAACAGGCTACCTTTTAAGTATTGCCACAAAGGAAAATGTATATAAATACAACCTCATCCAGTACAAGTACAATCAGTCAGATTGGTTTTTTCAAAAAGTGGGTGGTAGGGCCCGTTCTAATTAGGTTTTGCTTTATTTATTGGGCAAATAATTTACCTTTAAGGTTCTTAAAATGAATGCTTTGAAAAGATCTTCTCTGCCCATAGTGCTTCTTTTAGCACTTGTAGCCTGTAAAGGTAAACCTGATCAAAAAAAACAAAAAGATGGCGGACCTAAAGCCGCTATTGTAGACGTGATTGTTGCTTCAAATAATAAAATCAATAAAAAAATTGAAGTGAATGGTTCAGTGTTGCCAAACGAAATGACAACCATTCAATCTGAAGTAAGTGGTCGTGTTACTTTTTTACAAATTCCAGAAGGAGGATCAGTTGCTGCTGGAACTGTTTTAGCGCGTATCAATGATGCCGATTTAAAAGCATCTCAACAAAAAATAAATGTGCAATTAGATCTTGCACAAAAAAATGAAGTAAGGCTTAAAAAGTTGTTGGCAATTGGTGGTATCAACCAAGCAGATTATGATGTAGTGCTTAACCAAGTGAATACTTTAAAAGCAGACTTAGCAGTACTTCAAGCGCAGCTTGATAAAACAGTTATTAAAGCGCCATTTGCTGGAACCCTTGGTCTTCGTATGATTAGCATGGGGGCTTATGTTACACCAGCTACTGTTATTACCACCATTCAGCAGATGAATCAACTTAAAATAGATTTTTCCGTTCCTGAATTTTATGCGCAAAAAATAAAAAAAGGAGCTGTAGTACATGTGCAGTCTGCAGATAATAAAGTATCTGCGGATGCCGTTGTTACAGCCACGGAGCCGCTTGTTAATGCAACAACGCGTAATTTAAAAGTACGCGCAGTGTTAAAGGGTCAAGCATTTAATTTAGGTGCTTTTGTAAAAGTATCTATCGATGCTACATCACCAGCCAATAGTATTTTAATTCCTTCTAATTGTATTATTCCGGAATCAACCGTCAAAAAAGTAGTAGTTATCAAAGATGGTATTGGTCAATTAGTTGAAGTAGAAACAGGTGAAAGAAATGAAGGACTCATTCAAATTGTGAAAGGCTTATCAGTTGGAGATAGCATTGCTGTTAGTGGCGTTTTGTTTGTAAAACCTAATTCGCCGGTTAAAGTAAGAAGTGTAAAATTATTAAGTGACATTGCAACGCTAGACTAATTATGAATATTTCTGAACTAGCCCTCAAAAGACCCATACTTGCCACAGTGATGAATTTGCTCATCATTTTATTTGGTGTTGTTGGTTATAATTTTTTATCGGTACGTGAATACCCCGCCATTGATCCGCCCATTGTAAATGTGCGTACTTCTTATGCGGGTGCCAACGCCGATATTATTGAAAGCCAAATAACAGAACCCCTAGAAAAATCTATCAATGGTATTCCAGGTATTAAAACCATTAACTCTTCTAGTAACAATGGTTCAAGTAATATTAGCATTGAATTTGAAGTTAATCAAGACTTGGAAGCAGCTGCCAATGATGTGCGGGATAAAGTAAGTCAGGCCACCAGAAATTTGCCACAAGATATAGATGCACCGCCTGTTGTAAGTAAGTCTGATGCGAGCAGTGATTTTATTTTACTCATGGCCGTACAAAGTAAAACTAAGGGCCTCATGGAACTTAGTGAATACGCCGAAAACGTATTACAAGAAAGATTTCAAACCATTCCTGAAGTAAGTTCGGTAAGCATTTTTGGTCAAAAGCGACCAGCCATGCGCATTTGGATTGATCCCAATAAGCTTAATGCCTTTAACCTTTCATATTCTGATTTTAGAACGGCACTCAATAGAGAAAATGTAGAAATTCCATCTGGTAAACTATATGGCAATAAAACCGAAATGACCATTCGCGCACTTGGTAAGTTGCAAACAGAAGATGATTTCAAAAACTTAATCATTGTAGAAAACGAAGCTGGTATTATTCGTTTAAAAGATATTGCAAAAGTTGAAATTGGTCCCGAGCAAGAAGAATATAGTTGGAAACTAAATGGCATCAATGGTGTTGGTGTTATTATTTCACCACAACCGGGAGCGAACTATATTAAAATTGCAGATGAATTTTATAAGCGTGTTGAGGATATCAAAAAAAATGAAAAAGGTGATTTTGAGTTTACGCCGTTAATTGATCAAACAAAAAATGTTAGAAGAGCTATTAAAGAGGTAGAAGAAACACTACTTATTTCATTTACACTCGTTGTACTCGTTATTTTCTTTTTCTTTAGAAACTGGCTTATTGCCATTCGTCCTATCATTGACATTCCAATTTCACTGATTGCTACGTTTTTTATCATGTACATTTTTGGGTTCTCCATTAATGTTTTAACCTTACTTGGCATTGTGCTTGCAACAGGTCTCGTGGTAGATGATGGTATTGTAGTAACCGAAAATATATTTAGGAAACTTGAACTTGGTTTGCCTATTAGAAGAGCGGCACTTGAAGGAAGTAAAGAAATATTTTTTGCCGTTATTTCAACATCCATTACGCTTGCTGTTGTGTTTTTGCCTGTCATTTTCTTACAAGGTTTTGTGGGCAGTTTATTTAGAGAGTTTGGTATTACAGTAGCTGCCGCCGTATTAATATCTGCATTTGTTTCATTAACTATTACGCCAGTATTAAATGTGGTCTTAACTAAAAAAGGTGCTGGCCATGGTAAGTTTTACGAGCAAACAGAGCCGTTTTTTAGAGGCATGGAAAACGGATACAAGCGTTTATTGGCTGCCTTTGTAAGGGTTAGGTGGATCGCTTGGGTAATTGTGGTAGCTTGTTTAGGCGCTATCTATTTTGTTGGCACAAACCTACCTTCAGAACTCGCACCCCTCGAAGATAGAAGTAGTATTCGTTTTCAAATGACAGGTCCAGAAGGTGCGTCCTTTAATTATATGTCTGAAGTGGCAGGTGGGCTTACCGATTATTTATCAGATTCTATTCCGGAAAAATCATTTGTTTTTGCTTCCATTCCTGGCTTTAGTGGAAATGGTGGTGTTAATGGTGGTACGGCAAGAATTGCGCTTGTTGATCCTGAAAATCGTAAAAGGTCACAAAGTGATATTGTAAAAGCCGTTACTAAAAAATTACCGCAGTTTAACAATGCACGAATTTTTCCAGTAGAGGAGCAAACTATATCTGTAGGACTAGGCTCTAGAGGTGCTCTTCCTGTTCAACTCATTTTACAAAATTTAGAGTTCGAAAAAATTAAAGCAATTATTCCTAAATTTTTAGAGGAAGCAAGAAAAGACAAGACCTTCCAAAACGTGGATGTAAACTTAAAGTTTAGTAAACCCGAACTGCAATTAACGATTGATAGAATAAAAGCAAAAGATTTAGGCTTATCTATTTCTGATGTAGCCGATGTGGTGTCTAGTGCATTTAGTGGTAGAAGACTAGCTTATTTTACTATGAAAGGTAAGCAGTACGATGTTATTTCTCAAGTGTCGTTAAGTGATAGACAAACCCCTTCCGATATTTTAAGTTTATATGTGCGCAATAACCGTGGCGAAATGATTCCACTTTCTGCAGTTGTGGATTTAAAAGAAAGTTCCAATCCGCCAACGCTATACCACTATAACCGTTTTAGATCCGCAACCATTAGTGCATCACTTGCCGAAGGTAAAACCATTGGTGATGGTGTAAAGGCAATGGATGAAATATCTAAACGATTATTAGACGAAAGTTTCCATACCGCGTATGGTGGTCCATCTCGAGATTTTAAAGAGAGTTCTTCCAATACTACTTTTGCATTTTTATTAGCACTCTTACTTATTTATTTGGTACTAGCTGGTCAGTTTGAAAGTTTCAAAGATCCATTTATTATCATGATTACCGTGCCACTTGCGATTGCAGGTGCACTTATTAGCTTATGGATGTTTGATCAAACACTTAATATATTCTCTCAAATTGGTATGATCATGCTCATTGGACTTGTTACCAAAAACGGGATTTTAATTGTTGAATTCGCCAATAATAAAAGGCTTGAAGGGTTTGCTAAAAAAGAAGCCGTATTGGAAGCCGCTTCTCAACGTTTACGTCCTATTTTAATGACCAGTTTAGCAACTGCACTTGGTGCACTTCCTATTGCACTTAGTTTAGGTGCTGCTGCTACTTCCCGCATGCCACTTGGTATTGTAATTGTGGGTGGTATTTTCTTCTCTTTATTTTTAACTTTGTTTGTGGTACCAGCTGTATATATTTTTGTATCAGGTAAACATGTTAAAGCGGTAGAAGAAATCGCATAAAAATATTGTATGAGTAACGAAATTGCAGATATTAGAAAAGATTATAAGTTGGCTTCACTAGAGGAAGCGGATGTTGCTGCAAATCCCATTGATCAGTTTACACGTTGGTGGAATGAAGCTGTGGCTTCACAAATTGATGAAGTAAATGCCATGACACTTGCAACTGCAAATGCTGCTGGTGTTCCGGCTGCCCGTATTGTTTTATTAAAAGGCTATAACCCAAATGGCTTTATTTTTTTTACCAATTACGAAAGTGATAAGGGTAAAAATTTAGCGCAAAACCCGCACGCAGCGCTTGTCTTTTTTTGGAAAGAATTGGAAAGACAAATTAGAATTGAAGGCAGGGTAGAAAAAGTGAGCGCCGAAGAAAGTGATCGTTATTTTAATTCACGACCTGCTTCTAGTAGAATAGGTGCTTGGGCTTCACCACAAAGTGCTGTTATTGAAAACAGAATGGTGATTGAACAAAATGTAGAAAGGTATAGTTCCATTTTTGCCAATGATTCAATCGAAAGACCAGACCATTGGGGTGGTTATATTGTAAAACCTACAAGCATCGAATTTTGGCAAGGTAGGTCTAGTCGTTTACACGACCGTATTAAATACACACTAGAAAACAGCGCCTACAATGCGGCTTCTGATACTAGATCAGATGCATCATGGAAAATTGAGCGCTTAGCGCCGTAATTAATTACTACAATTATTTTCTTTCGATTACTTTTTCGGCAGCAGCAACAATAAATGGTGTGTCTAGTCCGTATTTAGTTAAAAGCTGTGTTGGTGTACCACTTTCTCCAAAAGTATCGTTGGTGCCAATGTATTCGATAGGAATAGGGAAGTGTTTAGCAGCGACCTGTGCAACGCTGTCACCAAGTCCACCAATGATATTGTGTTCTTCTACAGTTACAGCACATTTGGTTTTGCGAATAGAACGTACAATTGCTTCTTCATCAAGAGGCTTGATGGTATGGATATTAATTACTTCTACACTCAATCCTTTTTCTTCTAAAATACGCCCAGCCTCAATAGCTTTCCAAACCATATGACCGCAAGCAAAAATACTTACGTCGGTTCCTTCCGATAATTGTTGCGCTTTACCAATAACAAAATCACTACCATCCACAGCTGTAAAGTTTGGCCATTTTGGACGACCAAATCTTAAATATACTGGGCCCTCATAAGACGCGATCGCTTTAGTAGCTGCCTTGGTTTGGTTGAAATCACAAGGAACAATAACGGTCATGCCTGGAAGCATTTTCATAAGTCCAATGTCTTCTAATATTTGGTGTGTTGCACCATCTTCACCAAGGGTAAGCCCAGCGTGTGATGCACAAATTTTTACATTTTTACCGCTATACGCAACGCTTTGTCTGATTTGATCGTACACCCTACCCGTGCTAAAATTTGCAAAAGTTGTGGTATACGGAATTTTACCTCCAATGGTCATACCTGCAGCAATACCAATCATATTGGCTTCTGCAATACCTACTTGTACAAAACGGTTTGGAAAATCTTTGATAAAGGGTCCAAGTTTTAAAGAACCTGCTAAATCTGCAGTAAGTACTACTACATTTTCATTTTCTTTTCCGATTTCGTGAATGCCTTCACCAAATCCACCACGTGTTTCTTTTTCGTTTTGTACTTGTATGTCTTGTAATTTCATAAGAAGTATTTTTTATCCTTCAAAAGTGC
>JACCDP010460678.1_pt1 | contig 32655 bp, 34 predicted proteins | sample 7445841 | NCBI WGS metagenome assembly JACCDP01 (sample SAMN15323441, study PRJNA562643) | freshwater metagenome | isolation source: river surface water | place: USA:Blue River Watershed | collected 2017-08-17 | reverse complement strand
TTCCTTGCGCTGAAGAAGGCTGTGAAAGACACATCAACAGCAAAAGTGAATGCTTGACAATGTTGAAAAGTGAAACAGTGATTAAAGAAGTGTCTCTATTTCTGCGCGATAGCGTGGTTTGCGATTCGTTCTAATAACTGGGCCTTGTTTAAATCAGCATTAGAACGGTTGTTTTCAGGGTGGTACAAATGCAGAACCTCAGTGGCAAATGAACCAGATTTACGTTTGATGCCGGCGACATGCATTCTGAATACCAAATCTGCGTCCTCATGCCCCCATCCTTCAAACGATTCATCATAACCATGCACTTTTTCAAAATCTTCACGCCAACAAGCAAAATTACAGCCCTTGATACCACGCCATTTGAAATCACGGTAATACCGAATACGTGAATGACAGAATTTCAGATAAAAGGCAAGCAATTTATTGATGGATCCCTTCAAGCGGTACCAAACGATCTCACGTTTGAACAATGACAGGTGCCAGCGTTGACCATCTATCAGAACCTGAGTCAGCGTCTGATTCAACAACACGCGACTCCCGGTTACCAAATGATTGACTTCACTCAAGCATCGGTGTCGGGCAATGAAGTCATCTTGAACAATGCAATCACCATCTAAAAAAATAAAATACGCGCCGATGCATTGTTTGACCGCTAAATTGCGAATGGCAGCGAGACGAAACCCCAAATCATCATGCCAAACGTGTTTGAGTGGTTGGGAATAATTCGCTTGGAAGGATTCAACCAACTGCCGCGTCTCCGCCTTGGAGCCATCATCAGCCACGATGACCTCAAAATCACGGTCAGTTTGCTGATTCAATGATTGCAACACCAAATTCAAAGCGTCTGGTCGGTTATAGGTACTGACAATCACACTAATTAGCACGGTCTGCCTTCTGCTGCAAAAGCCATAATTTTAAATAACGGTAGTAACTTCCTTCGGCATTGGAGATGGCTAAGGCCAATCCGTGCGCGCCATCCAAAAACCCCCGTTTTAAAAAATAGGTACGAAAAAAGGCCCACGCCCCGTGCAGCACAGCATTCAGCACGCTGCTTTTTTTGCCCCGCTCAAAGGCTTGCAATGCTGAATCCGTCGAATAACGGTCTACTTTACCCAACACATTGCTGAAATCGTTGACACTGTAATGAAGCATGGGCGCACGTAACTGTTGAATCGAACCCTCTGGCAACAGTTTTTCATGCACCAGGTCATTCGAAAACCGCGCTGTGCCACGCTTGAACAAACGTGTGACGTAATCAGGATTCCAGCCGGAGTAGTTGATCATCCGACCGCAATAAAAAGACCGTCGCGGGATTGCGAAGCAATTCGCATGAGGACTGGAAAGAACCGCTTGAATCTCGTTGCAAAGCGCGTTGCTCAGCCGCTCGTCTGCATCGATGGAAAGTACCCAGTCTTGCGTAGCCAAATCCAGTGCCCGATTTTTCTGCGCGCCAAAGCCTGGCCAATCAGCTGGTGAGGAGATGACTGCGCCAAAAGACTTCGCAATGGCTATGGTGTCATCGGTGCTGGCTGAATCAACGATCACAATCTCGTTGGCAATTGACTTCACTGAGGATAAGCAGTCATGCAAATTGGCTTGCTCGTTTCGAGTGATGACGATGACGGAAAGTGTGTTCATAAACCAATTCGTTGAAGTTACCTGCTAAGCACTCATGGTTGCCGACGCAACCCCAAAAAAACCACTGCTGCCACCACCACCATCGCGCCCAAAATTTGCACAGGCTCGATGTGCTGGTCAAGTATCACCCAACCCAAACCCAGAGCAAACACGGGCTCCATGTTCATGATGGCCGAGTTGCCAGCGACACCCAGTTTGGGCAACACGGTGAACATCAGGGTGAAGCCACTGCCGTACAAACAGGTCAGGCCGAGCAAGCCCCACCATCCCAATTCGGTGGCGGGCCAGTGCGGACCGCCGTGCCAACCCACCACAGCCAATGCGACGGAGCACGCCAGCAGCAAGCTGAAAAAGGTACGTACCCGGCCATCCAAGCCGGCGGTTTCATGCTGCGTCCAGACCAACACCAACCCAAAACTGGCAGCGGCTGCCATGGCAAAAGCCACCCCTTCGCCCATGATCGCCCACTGTTGCGCGGCACCCAACCCCGAAGCGGCGCCCGCCACATCCAAGGCCAGCGCCAGCCCCGACAAAATCACGGGCATGGTCAACAACACTTGCCGCTCTGGTGGTTGTCGGTAAATCAACCGGTTCCACAGCGCGGCCCACAAAGGGTAAGTGTTGAACGCCAACAGGGCCAATGCCACCGGCAAGCGCGAGACAGCGCCATACAGAAGTTGGCTTTGGCCGCCAATCATCACACCGACCAACAGCAAACCTCTGAGTTGCCGCTGGGTCAATTGCCACGACACCCGACCCCACATCACCAACATGCCGACCACCAGCGCGGTGCAGCCGCTGCGCACAGCGACGGCGGTGGCGACATCCAAGCCGCTGTCAAATGCCAATCGGGCAGACACATGGTTGGCCGCCATCAGCAAGGCCACCAGCAACAAACTGGCAAAGCCTTGCAGGCTGAGCGCTTTAGCGTTACTCATGCCGTACAAACCAGCGGGCAAGGGACAGGTGAGCGGTGAAAGTGGTGCGCATGGTGAGCGGGATAAAACGCAGATTGGCTATGATGGCAGGTTGCCCAAAATGAAACTGAACACGTGAATTCTCCCTCAGAAGCCAACTATCTTGCGAACCATCTCGGCGGACGCGGCGCGTTCGGTCAGATCAGTGTTCGAGGGGCGCGTACACACAATCTGAAAAACATCGATTTAGACATTCCGCGCAACCAATTGGTGGTGATCACTGGCCTGTCTGGTTCGGGCAAATCCAGTCTGGCGTTTGACACCTTGTATGCCGAAGGGCAGCGCCGCTATGTGGAAAGTTTGTCGGCCTATGCGCGCCAGTTTTTGCAGCGCATGGACAAGCCCGACGTGGACCTGATCGAAGGCCTGTCGCCTGCGATCGCCATCGAGCAAAAAGCCACCAGCCACAACCCGCGCTCGACGGTGGGCACAGTGACCGAGATTCACGACTATTTGCGTTTGCTGTTTGCACGTGCCGGCACCCCGCATTGCCCGCAACACAGCGTGCCGTTGCAAGCCTCGAGCGTGGCGCAAATGGTCGATGCGGTGTTGGCCTTGCCCGCAGAGACACGCCTGTTGTTGATGGCACCGGTGGCGCGCGAACGCAAGGGCGAATTCGCCGAGGTGTTCACGCAGATGCAAGCACAAGGCTTTGTGCGGTTCCGTGTCGATGGTCAGGTCGTGGAATTGGCCGAATTGCCCGCCTTGGCCAAGAAAGAAAAGCACGACATCGATGTGGTGATAGACCGCTTGAAGGTGCGCCCCGACATGGCGCAGCGAATCGCTGAGAGCATGGAAACCGCGCTTCGCTTGGCCGATGGTCGTGCACTGGTACTGGATTTAGACCAAGGGGTTGAACATCCATTCAACGCCAAATTTGCATGCCCGCATTGCAGCTTCGCCATCGGTGAACTCGAACCACGTTTGTTCTCTTTCAATTCGCCGTTGGGCGCATGCCCGACATGTGAAGGCTTGGGCGAACAAAGTTTTTTTGACCCGGCACGCATCGTCGCGTTTCCAGACATCAGTTTGGCCAGCGGCGCCATCAAAGGATGGGACAAGCGAAACGCTTATTACTTTGCCATGCTCGAGAGCCTGGCGCGCCATTACCAGTTTGACCTGGAAACGCCGTTTGAACAACTGCCACCGTCAGTTCAGCAAGTGTTGTTGTTCGGCTCTGGCGAAGAAGAAATCAAATTCAGTTATGTGCTCGAGTCAGGCGCCCGGGCGGGGCGCAAAACATCCAAGCAGCACCGCTTTGAGGGCATCGTCCACAACATGGCCCGTCGCTACAAAGACACGGACTCTGCCTTGGTGCGTGAAGAGTTGTCCCGCTACCGTGGCCTGCGTCCTTGTGAGGCCTGTGAGGGCACTCGTTTGCGAACCGAGGCCCGCCATGTGCGCTTGGGTGTTGGCCCGCAAGCGTTGACGGTGCACGATGTCAGTCACCTCACTTTGTCTGAATGCCAAGCCTATTTCCAAGGCTTGACTTTGGATGGGAACAAGGCGGATATCGCTGACAAGGTGGTGCGTGAAATTGCCAACCGCTTGAAATTTTTGAATGACGTGGGGCTGACGTATTTGAGTTTGTCCCGCAGTGCGGACACGTTGTCGGGTGGCGAAGCGCAACGGATTCGGCTGGCTTCACAAATCGGCTCTGGCTTGACCGGCGTGATGTATGTGTTGGACGAACCCAGCATTGGTTTGCATCAGCGCGACAACGACCGATTGATCGACACCCTCAAGCATTTGCGCGACATCGGCAACAGTGTGTTGGTGGTTGAACATGACGAAGACATGATTCGTGCCGCCGACCACTGCATCGACATGGGGCCAGGTGCCGGTGTGCATGGCGGGCGCGTGATGGCCCAGGGGACGCCCGCGCAACTGCAAGCCAACCCGCACTCATTGACGGGACGCTACATGAGTGGCGCCTTGTCGATCGCTGTGCCGCCGCGCCGTCGCGACTGGTTGCTGCAAACCACGGCATCCGCACCGCCGCCAGCGAACAATGTGTTTGGCCTGCCGATGCCCAGCTCTCCAAAGTCGTCAGCCCGTCAAGCGCTCACCGTGGTGGGTGCGCGGGGCCATAACTTGCAAAACGTCACAGTGGCATTTCCGGTCGGTTTGTTCACCTGCGTGACTGGCGTGTCGGGTTCGGGTAAATCCACCTTGGTCAACGACACCTTGTACGCGGCGGTGGCCAGACAAATTCACCGCGCCCATGAAGAACCTGCGGCGCATGATGACATCCTGGGCCTCTACCATTTTGACAAGGTGATCAACGTCGACCAGTCGCCGATTGGGCGCACCCCGCGGTCTAACCCCGCCACCTACACCGGCTTGTTCACGCCACTGCGCGAACTGATGGCCGATGTGCCGATGGCGCGTGAGCGTGGTTATGGCCCCGGTCGGTTCTCGTTCAACGTCGATGGCGGCAGATGCAACGCGTGTCAGGGCGACGGCATGGTCAAAGTAGAAATGCATTTTCTGCCGGACGTGTACGTGCCTTGCGATGTGTGTTTGGGTGAACGTTACAACCGTGAAACCTTGGACGTGCAATACAAGGGCAAGAACATTGCGCAAATTTTGAACATGACCGTTGAAGATGCGTTGGCGTTTTTCAAACCGGTGCCGGCACTCGCACGCAAGCTCAACACCTTGATGGAAGTGGGCTTGGGTTACATCCGTTTGGGACAGGCGGCCACCACCTTGTCGGGTGGCGAAGCTCAGCGCGTCAAATTGGCGCTGGAATTGAGCAAGCGGGACACGGGCAAAACGCTTTACATCTTGGACGAACCCACCACGGGCTTGCATTTCGCAGACATCGATTTGTTGCTCAAAGTGTTGCAGCAGTTGGTTCAAGCGGGTAACACCGTGGTCGTGATTGAACACAATTTGGACGTGATCAAGACGGCTGATTGGGTGATCGACATGGGGCCGCAAGGCGGTGTGGGTGGCGGTCAAGTGGTGGCGACCGGCACGCCAGAGCAAGTGGCGGGCAACCCCGACAGCGTCACCGGGCGCTATTTACGGCGCTTGTTGTCGTTGGACTGATGCCCGCTCAGCTGACGTAAATTTGGGCCGCCGCGGTTGCCATGGCATCAATGATGGCCAATGACAGCGTTGTGGGGACCAGGTATTTGGTGCGGCGGTTGGTGCCTTCGAACACCAGTTCCACCAGGCCTTTGTGCAGCAAATCATTGATTTTTCGGTGCAGCATGGCGGGAGAGCCAATGGCTTTGAGCCCCATGGCTTGGGTCACGTTCAGAGGCTGCTGGTGGTCGCTGGCCATGGCAATGCGCATGAGCAAAACCTGTGCATCCAAGTCAGGCAGCTGTGCAGTGTGTTGGGTTTCAATGTCGCTGACCGCGCCAAGCAATGCGAAGAATTGGGATCGAGACGAGGACATGGACTGAGTTATTTTTGTATCGTCTGACCATATCGCATAAACCTTGGCGGTGTAATAACCTGTTGATTTGAATTACATTTTTATGCCAACAATGGTTAAAGTAACAATTTAAATCTCAAGCCAAATTGTTCTCAAAACGCAAATTAAATGGACAGCACCGTGCGTGCTTGTTGCGCGGCGGTTCTGGCGGCTTGTGCGAAATCTTTCCCTTGCGAGGCATACAAAATGGCGCGGGACGAATTGACGATGATCGGCCCGCTGATCTGGTCCCCGTTGCGGCGCAATCCCGCTTGGAGCGTGGCCGCCGCATCGCCGCCTTGTGCGCCGACACCCGGGATCAGCAAAGGCAATTGCGGGGCAATCTCGCGAACGCGGGCAATTTCATCCGGGTAGGTGGCGCCCACCACCAAACCCAATTGGCCATTGCGGTTCCATGGCCCCTGCGCCAGTCGCGCAATGTGTTCGAACAACTTGGGTTGGCCGTCCACCGACGACAAACGCTGGCTTTGTAAATCGTCACCGCCGGGGTTGGAGGTGCGGCACAACAAAAACGCACCTTTGCCGTGGCGTTTCACGTACGGTTCGATCGAATCAAAGCCCATGAACGGCGACAAGGTGACGGCGTCGGCACCGTATCGCTCAAACGCTTCGATGGCGTATTGCTCTGCCGTGCTGCCGATGTCGCCGCGCTTGGCGTCGAGGATCACGGGAATGGCCGGCGCCACCTTGCGCATGTGCGCGATCAATGTTTCGAGTTGGGCTTCTGCCCGGTGGGCAGCGAAGTAAGCAATTTGTGGCTTGAAGGCGCAGACCAAGTCTTGGGTGGCGTCCACGATGTGTGCGCAGAATTCAAAAATGCCATCTGGCTTGCCGCGCAAATGCATGGGGAATTTGCTGGGCTCCGGGTCGAGTCCAACGCACAGCAAAGAGCGCTGCAAAAGGGTGGCATGTGTCAGTTGTTCAATGAAAGTCATGGGGTGAATGCTTGGCAAGCGATGAGGTGGTCAAGGGGGCGAGGTCTGGCGCAACTGGGCCATGGCCAAACACAGGTCATGCCATGCCTTGGCTTTGTCGGCAGGTGTGCGCATCAGGTAGGACGGGTGGTAGGTGACGATGACCGGCCGGCCGTGCGCTTGGTGCACTTGGCCGCGCAATTTGCCCAAGGGCAAACTTTGGCTGTCCACCAAGGTGTCTTGCAGCACAGCCAGGGCAGCGAGCCGCCCCATGGCCAACACCATGCGGGGTTGCAGCAATTCCATTTGCCGCTTCAAAAAATGGCTGCACTGCGCCAACTCCTCTGGGTGGGGGTTGCGTTGGGCAGGCGGCATGCATTTCAAGGCGTTGACCAACACCACCGACTCTTTGGCGCGCCCCAAACCGTGGCGTTGCAAGCCCATGGCTTGCAACATGGCATCGAGCAAATCCGATTCGGGTCCGGCAAAAGGCTTGCCGCTGGTGTTCTCGCTGTCGTTCGGCGCATCGCCCACGATCAACCAATCGGTGGTGCCTTGTCCCACCGCAGGCTGGCCATCGGCAAACACACTGTGTTGGCGATGCGCACACAGGCCACAGGCGCGGCAATTGGCCGCAGCCGCTGACAATGACGCCCAGTCCATGGTTGACAAGCCTTCGGGCAATTCGCCCAGCGTCGCGGCAGGGGCCAAGGCGACCGTGGGGGTGGCTGTCTGTGGTGTCGGGGCGGGTTGACGCAAAGCAGGTGCGACCGCGAACGCCGTGGGTTTGACGGCAACGGGTTTGGCTGTCGGCGGGGCCGCGTCCACGACCACGGATGGCGCGGCATCCACAGGCGCTTTTTGCCAGACACGCACACCCATTTCTGCGAGCATGGCGCGTTGTCTGGGGTCAAGCGAGGTCGTCATGGGGGAGAAGTTACCACTCTGGTTCACCAGTTCAACGACATGACCACCGCGTCTTCGCGCAGGCCGTGGTGCACCGGGTAATAACCGGGGCGCACGCCGTCGGTGACAAACCCGCTGGTCAGGTACAAATCAATCGCGCGTTGGTTGCTGGCACGCACTTCCAGCCAGATGCTGTGCACCCCGCGAGACACGCTCCAATCACGCAAATAACGCATCATGGCCTGCGCCAAGCCTTGGCGTTGGTGCGCAGATGCCACGGTGAAGTTGAGCAAATGCACTTCATCGGCGCCACGCATGGCGACGAAATAACACAGCACGTCTGCGTCATCGAACCAGACGGGCATGTGGTAGCCACTGATGATGGAGTCGGCAAAATTTCCCATCAGCCAAGGGTGTGAGTAAGCGCCTTGTTCAACTTGGATGATGTCGGCCAACATGTCTTGTGTCATGTCGCGCGGTGCTGGCAAGCTGCCGTCATCCGTCAAAGCGCCATGGGATTTGCGAAACAGTTTCATGCGCGGGCCGCCTGGTCTGCCAGTCGCTCTGCCGTGGTGCGGGCCACATCGTCACGCACATACACCGGCATGGCGTGTTGCGGTTCTATCGATTCACCACGCTGCCAAGCACGGGCAGCCAAGACCAACATGGCACGGGCATCGGGCCACATGGTCAGGGGTTCAGCGCCACAAGCATTCACCAAAGCTTGCAAATGGGCGGCATGCACCGCCATCGCATTGCCTGCCAGCAGCATCGGCAAGCCGTGCCAAGCATCGGGGCAAGCCCATGCGTTTGGCTGACACAAAGCCGGTTCGCTGACCACGCGCCAATCTTCGCCGAAGCGTTCATAGGCCGCGGCGTAAACCTGTCCCATGCGCGCGTCCAACATGGCGATCACCCGCGTGTGTTCCATGGGTGTGGCTTGGGCCAAGCAAAGCAAAGTGTCTGTCGGCAGCAACCGCAAACCCAGACCCAAAGCCAGCCCTTGGGCAACCGAGCAAGCCGTGCGCAACCCGGTGAATGCGCCCGGACCACGCCCAAAGGCAATGGCGTGCAATGCAGCCATGGGCAGCTCGGCTTGTGCCAACAACGCCAGCACCGCGTCAATCAAACCGGATGACGCTTGCGCGCCAGCCAGACCTTGGTGTGAGAACACACGCTCGCCGTGTTGTAACGCCAAGGACATGCGCTCGGTGCTGGTGTCAATCGCCAACAAATTCATGTGGTCGGCTTCCACAACACAGGCCGAGCCGGTTGCACGCCAAACACAATGCCCACGGTGACCAGCGACAAGCCCAGCAACACTTGCCAGCCCAACGGTTCCCCGAGAAAAAACACCGCACCCAAGGCGGACAGGCCGGGAACCAAGGCGGTCAACATGGTCGAGCGCACGGGGCCGTAGGCGCGGATCATCAGCGTGAAACTGATGCCGGACAACACCACCGAACCGCCGCCTTGGAACAAAGCTTGCCAGACCACTTCTTGCCAAGGCGCTGTCAACAAATGCGTCTGCAACCAACCCATGCCGCACAGCAAGGCATACAAGGGCACAAACGTGACAAACGCAAAGCACGTGATGGCCATGGTGGCGGGCACAGCTTGCAATTGGTAGCGTCGGCTCAAGACACTGTAAGTGGACCAACACGCGCTCGCGCCCATGAACAGCAAGTCGCCGATCCACACCGTGCCGCCATCGAACGCATGCCTCAAACTGCTGCCACCCACCAGCAAATCGCCCGACACAATCATGGCCAAACCGATCAGCCGGTAACCGTGCAGACGTTCGCCCAACAAAAACACCGCCAGCACGCTGGTCCACAAGGGCAAACTGCCCGGCATCAGCACCGAACCGTGCGCGGCGGGTGCATAAAAGAAACCGCTGTAAGCCAACACCGCATAAGCAAAGCCACCAAAAAACCCAGTCACCACGGTGGTGCGCCAAGGCAGTGGAGACAAACCGCCAAACGATCCTGTGTGAGGATGTTCGCGGCGTTGTTGCCGCACCATCCACCAAGACCAAGGCAACAAGATGACGCTGGCGCCCACGATGCGTGCCCAAGTGATGTCCAGCGGCAGCAAGCTGTGCTGGGCAGAGGCACGCGCGATGATGATGAACGCGGTCCAAATGGTGACCGTGACCAGCGCCGCCCACAAACCGCTGCGAGGGGAATGGCCACTGAGCAGCTGTTTCATGAAAGATTGCATCCATGCATTATCTGTGCTGAGGGGCCGTCCGTTTGATAATCGGCGCATGAGACCGCGTTTGTTCAGCCACTTGTTGCCCCTCCTGCTGCTGGGCTTGTGCGCGGGCCCGGTGCATTCGCAAGCGACCCATGCATTGCCGCCGAGCGTGCAAGAGGCCATGAAAAGCGCAAGGCTGCCGTTGGACGCACTGAGTGTGGTGGTCTGGCCAGTGCAAGCCGACAGCGCGCGACTGGCGTATTTGGCGGAACTGCCGCGCAACCCGGCCTCGCTGATGAAATTGGTCACCACCACGGCTGCGCTTGACATGCTCGGGCCAGCATTCACTTGGCGCACCCCGGTGTTCATGGAGGGACAGTTGAGCGATGGCGTGCTCCAAGGCAACCTGTATTTGCAAGGCAGCGGCGACCCGCGCTTGGGGGTTGAGCAACTGTGGTTGTTGATGCGACGCATACAAGCCTTGGGCATACGCCAGATCCAAGGCGACATCGTGCTGGACCGCAGCCTGTTCAGCATGCCAACGCCAGACCCAGGCAGTTTTGACGGCGAGCCCTTGCGACCGTACAACGCCACGCCGGACGCATTGCTGATCAACTTCAAAGCTTTGCGCTTGCAGTTTGTCCCGGACCCGGCTCACCAAGTGGCCAGGGTTCACATCGAGCCCCCGCTTGCGGGTTTGGCATGGCCGACCACCGTGCCCTTAGACAACGCAGATTGCAGCGATTACCGTGGCGGTTTGAAAGCCGATTTTCAGCAGCCGTTGTACATCAGTTTCGCGGGCACTTACCCCCAGTCCTGTGGCGAAAAAACCTGGTCTGTGGCTTACATCGACCCCGCGCAATTTGCGGCGCGAGCCGTCCATGGCATGTGGTTGCAGCTCGGTGGACAACTCAACGGGGCCGTGCGCGATGGGCTGGTTCCTGCTGGCGCCCAACCCGTGTTGCTGCATGAATCGCCCACGCTGGCCGAGGTGGTGCGCGACATCAACAAATTCAGCAACAACGTGATGGCGGACCAGTTGTTCTTGACGCTGGGCGCGCAACAACGTGGCCGCGGCCACGCGTCCGAGGCCGCTGAAGTGGTGCACACTTGGTGGCGCGAGCGCTTGCCGTTGGCGTCAGCACCGGGCTTGGACAAAGGCTCTGGTTTGAGCCGCGACGCCCGTGTCAGCGCACAGTCTTTGGCCGCCTTGTTGAAATGGGCTTGGGCGCAAGGCTTCATGCCTGAATTGGTGTCGTCCTTGCCGATCACCGGCGTGGACGGCACCCTCAAGCGCAGCAAAAGCACTGCCCTGGCCCATTTGAAAACCGGCAGCTTGCGCGATGTGATGGGCATCGCGGGTTATGTCGATGCCGCGAACGGTCAGCGCCATGTGTTGGTGGCCATCGTCAACCATGCGCATGCCAACCAAGCCCGTCCGGTGATGGACGCGTTGATCGATTGGACCGCAGGCAAAGACAACCGATAAAAACGATTCATTCAACAAAAACGCGACTCAAATTCCACAAAAATCTCATCGTTGAAATTGACCGATGACCGGACATGAACAGTAAGCGATGGATGGCAGGCTGGTTCGCTGCCAGTGTGCTGTGGGGCTTGGGGGGCTGCAGCCGTTTAACGCCACAAGCGCCCAGCACTTATGGGGTGGACACCCAAACCGTGTGGCACACGATCGCGCTGACGCCCGAGGGCGTGCATTACGGCGTGGACCTTGACGGCATGTCGCGCAATGGACCGATCCGAACCGTTTGGCTGCAAAAACGCTCAGCCAACAGCCCGTACCTGTATGACAAATGGCAAGTCAACTTGCACTGTGCCGACGGGCAGTGGATGTGGTTGTTGCGCACTGTGGTGGAAAACAACCAAGTCAAAGCGATTGAGCATGATGTGACATTCGGTTGGAGCGGCGAATGGCTGAAAAAGCCCAAGCTGCAGCCTTGGGTGCCTGTGGCTGCTGGCAGCAAAGAAGACATGGTGTTGAAAAAAGTGTGTGCGTACAAGCGTTAAGAAACGCTGTTCAAGGGCTCAAACCGATGCGCTGCTGGCGCGTTGCAAACGGTCGCGAACGCCGTCCCAAGCCTCGTCTTCAGGCGGCGCCTCTGCCCAAATATGCGCCACACCCAACGCATCGAGTTCACGCAGTTGAGCGAACAAGGCGTGGGCGCATTCCGCTGCATTCGCCGGCATGGCACGCCAATGCACTTGCGCGGGCAAGCTCACGGGCGAGCGCGACCACACCGCCAAACTGCCCGCGCACGAGGGAGCGAGTCGCCCGATGTCTTGGAGTGAAAGCAAGCGCAGGCGCGCGCGCGGCGCGTAATGCGAAGCCAACATGCCGGGCGCGGCGCTCACCGGCGGGGATGGTTTGGCAGGTGCACGCTGAACTGTTCGTCCCGCCACGGCAGACAACTGCGCGGCACTCAACATGCCCGGGCGCAACAACCATGGCGTGTCTTGACTGACATCGACAATGGTGGATTCAATGCCGACTTGGCAAGCGCCGCCATCGAGCACCGTCAAATGGGGGAAGGCCTCGCGCACATGTTCAGCGGTGGTGGGCGAGACTTTGCCAAACAGGTTGGCGCTGGGGGCGGCCACCCCTTTGACGCCTTGTTGCCAAGCGCGTTGCAACACTTTCAACGCCAGCGGGTGTGACGGGCAGCGCAATGCAATCGTGGGATGCCCACCCGCCGCGACATCGGCCACGCCTTGGCGCCGTTTCACAATCAAGGTGAGCGGCCCGGGCCAATAGGTTTTCATCAACGCTTGCGCATGAGCGGGCACGTCAGCGGCAAACCAAGTCACTTGGTCCATGGACGCGACATGCACGATCAACGGGTGGTCTGGTGGCCGTCCTTTGGCGTCGAAAATGGCCGCCACGGCATGTGGTTGCAAGGCGTCGGCAGCCAAGCCGTAAACCGTTTCTGTGGGCAGACCCAACAACTCGCCACGCGCCAATGTCTGCGCGGCCAGCGCAATGTCCTCATCGTTGTCGCCCAGCATTCGTCCCGGGTTCACGCGGGTATTCCCAGCAAGGCAGCCGCTTTGGCACTGACATGCCGGGCTGTTTCGATGTCCTGGGCGGTGATGGTCACATGACCCATTTTGCGGCCATGGCGGGCCTCGGTTTTGCCATACAAATGCAAATGCACCCCGGGCAACGCCAATAACGCAGCCCAATCAGGCGAGCGCTCTGTGCCATCACGCCACCACAGGTCGCCCAACAGATTGAGCATGACACAGGGGCTGTGCAAGCGCGGTGGACACAAGGGCAAGCCTGCCATGCACCGCACTTGCAATTCAAATTGCGACACGTCACAACTGTCGATGCTGTGGTGTCCGCTGTTGTGGGGTCTGGGTGCGATTTCATTGACCACCAATGGGCCCAAGGCTGTTTTTTCAGGGCCGTCTTGCAGCAGAAAAAATTCCACGCACAACACGCCCACGTAATCGAGTTCACGGGCGATTTGGGTGGCTGCGTCGATCGCATGTTGTTGGGTGGCGACCGGCAAAGACTGTTCATGCACCTCGGTGACCGCGAGGATGCCATCGTGGTGCTGGTTCATTTGCAGTGGCAAATGCACACATTGACCGTCATGCCCACGCGCGAGCACCACCGAGCATTCGGCGGCCAGTGGCAAGCGTTTTTCAAGGATGCACACCACACTTGGGTTGCCGTTTTGCAATTGCGCGAAAGCACCGGGCAGTTCTGCGCGCGAAGGGACCCGGATTTGGCCTTTGCCGTCATAGCCTAATCGGGTGGTTTTCAAAATGCCGGGCAGCAGCTCGTCAGGCACATCGGCCAAGGCCTTCGCATCTGCCAACACGCGGTGCGGCGCCACAGGCACACCGCAACGCACAAAATGCGCTTTCTCCGCCGCGCGGTCTTGCGCGACTTCAACCGCGGCAGGGCCTGGCGAGACCGGCAGCTGCTGTTGCAATTGCGCCAAAGCAGCCGCCGGCACGTTTTCAAATTCAGTGGTGATCGCTTGACATGCTTGCGCCATGCGCGCGAGTCCTTGCGGGTCAAGGTAAGCGCTTTGCACATGCACATGGCTGATCAGACCGGCCGGGCTGTGCGGGTCAGGGTCGAGTACCGCGGTGCGATAGCCCAAAGATTGCGCCGCGTGAGACCACATGCGCGCCAGTTGGCCGCCGCCGAGTACACCCAGCGTGGCGCCGGGTTGCAATGGGCGTCGGGTCATGCCGATGGCGGCAGTGTCATTTGCCGTGCTGCTTGGGTTTGCTGTTGACGATAGCTGTGCAAGGCTGCTTGTAAATGGGGGTGCTGCAATGCCAACATGGCCACGGCGAACAGCGCGGCATTGGCGGCGCCTGCCGCACCGATGGCAAAGGTCGCCACCGGAATGCCTTTGGGCATTTGCACGATGCTGTGCAGTGAATCAACCCCTTGCAAATGCTTGCTCGCCACCGGCACGCCCAACACCGGCACCGTGGTTTTGGCGGCCAGCATGCCTGGCAAATGGGCTGCCCCACCCGCGCCCGCAATGATGGCTTGCAGACCACGCGATTGCGCCGAAGCTGCGTAGTCGAACATGTCGTCCGGCATGCGGTGAGCAGACACCACGCGGGTTTCGTGCGCGACGCCAAACGATTGCAACAGTTCGACAGCGTGTTGCATGGTGTCCCAGTCTGAGCTGGAGCCCATGACAACACCGACAAGAATAGAGGCCATGATGTGGGGCAGTTGAACTGCGGGTAAGCTAACGGTTGAACGACGTGCTGGCCATGTACGCCCTGCACGGTAGAGTGATTGATTTTATTCCTGCGGACCTGACACCCATGATTGATGTGACTGTTGAGAATTTTGAGGCTGAAGTGATTTTGGCGTCGAACGAATTGCCTGTGTTGGTGGACTTTTGGGCGCCGTGGTGCGGCCCGTGTAAATCGCTGGGCCCGGTATTGGAAAAATTGGAAGTGGAATACGCTGGGCGCTTCAAGTTGGTGAAGATCAACTCGGACGACGAGCAGCAGTTGTCACAAGCCTTTGGCATTCGCAGCATTCCCACCTGCGTGATGATGAAAGGCGGCAAGCCCGCCGACGGTTTCATGGGCGCATTGCCCGAAGGGAAATTGCGTGAGTTCCTGGACAAGCACGTGCCCGGTGAAGATGAACTGATCGCGGAAGAAGACGTGAATGCGGCCGAAGCGTTGCTGGCTGAGGGCAATGCCGATGCGGCATTGGCCAAACTGCAAGAGGCGCTGGCCGTCAACCCTGCCAATGACGATGCGCGTTACGAATACGTGAAGTTGTTGATGGCTGTGGGTGAATTGGACAAAGCACAGGCCGCGCTGGCACCGGCCATGGCGCAAATCCCGTTGCAATTGCGTTTTGAGGCTTTGCACCATTGGGCACAAGCCCTGCACTTTGCACACACCGATGAACGTGCCCAGTGGCAAATGCCGCAATTCGATGCGTTGATTGAAAAAAACAAGCGCGACTTCGACACCCGTTTGGCCAAAGCGCGTTTGTTGATGGCCGCCGCAGAATGGACCGATGCCATGGACGAGTTGTTGGAAATTGTCATGCGCGACAAAACATGGAATGACCAAGTGGCGCGCAAAAACATCGTGGCGATTTTGGAACTGCTCTCGCCACCCAAGGCCAAGGGCGAACAACCGGTGCCCGGCAAGAGCGCGGGTGGCATTGAATTGACCGGTAAGGCGGCGGCGTTGGATGACCCGCAGGCCGAATTGGTGTCAAAGTACCGCCGCAAGTTGAGCATGGCGCTCAACTGAGGCCACACCTAGGCGGCTTGTAACCGCGCCCATGCTTCTTGGTATTTGGCGGCGGTCAAAGAAATCACTGCCTCTGGCAAAGCAGGCGCCGGCGGGGATTTGTTCCAAGCCGCACCATCGACTTGTGCGGTTTCCAGCCAGTCACGCAAATACTGCTTGTCAAAACTTGGCGGGTTGACACCCTCGCGGTAAGCGTCTGCGGGCCAATAGCGCGATGAGTCCGGCGTCAGCACTTCGTCCATCAACACCAAAGTGCCTTCGGGGCTGAGCCCAAATTCAAATTTGGTGTCGGCAATCAAAATGCCTTTGGATGCGGCAATGTCGTAAGCGGTTTCGTACAACGCCATGCTGATGCGGCGTATGCGTTCAGCCAGATCTGCACCGATCATTTCCACCGTCCGTTCAAAACTGATGTTTTCGTCATGCGAGCCAGCGGGTGCTTTGGCTGCTGGCGTGAAGATGGGTTGCGGCAAGCGCGAAGCATTTTGCAAGCCTGCAGGCAACGGCACACCGCAGACGGAGCGAGATTGCTGGTATTCCTTCCAACCACTGCCGGCAAGATAACCACGCACCACGGCTTCCACGGGAATGGGCTTGAGTCGCCTGACCAACATCGAGCGCTGGACCACATACGGTTTTTCAGCATCTGACACCACGGATTCGGGGGCCTCGGATGTCAAATGATGGGGACAAAGATGCCCCAGCTTGTCAAACCAAAACAAAGCCATTTGGGTCAGCAATGCGCCCTTGCCCGGAATCGGCTCGTTCATCACCACATCGAACGCGCTGATGCGGTCTGAGGCCACCATCAACAGGCGATCGTCTCCGACGGCGTAGTTGTCACGCACTTTGCCGCGTGCCAGCAGCGGGAGGGATCCGAGGGTGTGGGAATGCAGCGTTGGGTTCATGGTGAAAGGGGTTTGCACGGCTCACAGTGCCATTCATTCGGCGTCAGACCACGCTTTGCGCCAACAAACCTTGTTGGTATTTGGCCGCCATCATGGGCAGGGGTGTCGGTTTGATTTTGCCGCTTTGGCCCTCGCAGCCGAATTCGATGTAGCGTTGCTTGCATATCTGTCTCGCGGCTTCTCGGGCGGGCTTGAGCCATTCTCGGGCATCGAATTTGTCAGGGTTCTCGAATAAAAACTGACGCACGGCGGCGGTCATGGCCAATCGGATGTCGGTGTCGATGTTGATTTTGCGAACACCAAATTGAATGGCCTTTTGGATTTCTTCCACCGGCACGCCATAGGTTTCTTTCATGTCGCCGCCGAATTGACGGATCTTGGCGAGCAGCTCTTGCGGCACGCTGGACGAGCCGTGCATCACCAAATGCGTGTTGGGGATGCGCTGGTGAATGGCTTGAATGCGGTCCATGGCCAGAATGTCCCCGGTGGGTTTGCGTGTGAACTTGTAAGCGCCGTGACTGGTGCCGATGGCGATGGCCAGTGCATCCAATTGGGTGCGTTTGACAAAGTCCGCGGCTTGCTCGGGGTCGGTCAGCAGTTGTTCGCGGGTCATGGTGGCATCGGTGCCGTGGCCGTCTTCTTTGTCGCCTTTCATGGTTTCGAGCGAACCCAAACAACCCAATTCACCTTCCACAGTGATGCCCAGTTGGTGCGCCATGTGCACCACTTCACGGGTGACGCTGACGTTGTAGTCATAGCTGGCGATGGTTTTGCCGTCGCCTTCCAAGCTGCCGTCCATCATCACTGACGTGAAGCCCAACTCAATCGCGCCACGGCAGACCATGGGGCTTTGTCCATGGTCTTGGTGCATCACCAATGGCACATGCGGGTAGGCTTCGACCGCGGCTTGAATCAAGTGTTTGATGAACGACTCGCCCGCGTATTTGCGCGCACCTGCACTGGCTTGAAGTATCACGGGCGCACCGACTTCGTCCGCCGCAGACATGACCGCTTGCACTTGTTCTAAGTTATTGACATTGAACGCGGGGATGCCGTAGTTGTGCTCGGCGGCGTGATCGAGCAGTTCGCGCATTGAAACCAAAGCCATGGGGGTACTTCCTGTGTCAAAAAAACGGGGTTGTCAGCCGTCAGCCGACCTTGCAAATTTTCAGCATGTTAGTGCCTCCTGGCGAGCCCATCGGTTCGCCGCAAGTGATGGCATACACATCGCCGCTGTTGACGATGCCGCGAGCACTGAGGTGTTGCTCGGCTTGGTTCAGCGCCGTGTCGCGGTCAGCGCTGGTGTCAACCAACATGGCGTGCACATTGCGGTAAAGCGCCATGCGACGTTGCGCGGCCTCACGCGTGGTGAGCGCATAAATAGGGATGTGAATGCGGTGGCGGCTCATCCACAAGGGGGTGGAGCCGGAATCGGTCAGCGCCACAATCGCTTTGGCGCCAAGGTGGTGAGCCGTGAACAACGCGCCCATGGCAATGGTCTGGTCGATGTAGGTGAAAGTTTTGCCCGTGAAGTCGGCGTCCAAAGCCACTTCCTCGGCGTCTTCGGCGGCTTTGCAAATTTGCGCCATTTGTTGCACGGTTTCCAGCGGGTATTTGCCGACCGCGGTCTCGGCGCTCAGCATGACCGCGTCGGTGCCATCGAGCACGGCATTGGCCACGTCGCTGACTTCAGCGCGCGTAGGCACCGGGTTGGTGATCATGCTCTCCATCATTTGGGTGGCGGTGATGGTGACCTTGTCCATTTCACGCGCCAGTTTGATCATGCGTTTTTGCAAGGCGGGCACGGCGGCGTTGCCCACCTCGACGGCCAAGTCGCCGCGTGCCACCATGATGCCGTCGGAAGCCCGCAAGATTTCTTCCAAATGCGGGATGGCCTCAAAGCGTTCGATTTTGGCGATCAGGCCAGGCTTGTGTTTGTAAGGTTCGGCCGCGACGTTGCAAAGCTGGCGGGCCATTTCCATGTCGGTGGCGTTTTTCGGAAAGCTGACGGCCACATAGTCCGCCTGAAAAGACATGGCGGTTTTGATGTCCTCCATGTCTTTGCCGGTCAGCGCGGGGGCGGTCAGACCGCCGCCTTGTTTGTTGATGCCTTTGTTGTTCGAGAGTTCACCGCCCATTTGCACGACGGTGTGGACTTTTTCGCCTTGGACTTTGCTGACGGTCAACACGATCAAGCCATCGTTGAGCAGGAGCAAGTCACCGGCTTTGACATCGCGCGGGAGTTCTTTGTAATCCAGCCCAACCCCTTGAATGTCGCCGGGTTCTGTGCGCGAGGCGTCCAGCACGAACGGGGCACCGGCTTGCAACATCACTTTGCCTTCGGCAAATTTGCCGACCCGGATTTTGGGGCCTTGCAAGTCGGCCATGATGGCGACCACGCGCCCCGCGCGTTTGGCGGCTTCACGCACCAGCGTGGCGCGGTCAACATGGTCTTGGGCCTTGCCGTGGCTGAAATTGAGTCGAACCACATTCACGCCAGCGCGGATCATGGCTTCGAGCATTTCAGGGTCGCTGGATGCAGGTCCCAGCGTGGCAACAATTTTGGTGGCGTGTTTTGGCATGGAATTCCCGAGAAACGAGGTTGCATTGTCACACGCAACACATGACCCATTGATTTAAAAACCGAGCGATTGGGAGATGATTTCGCAAGTTTGGTTTGCAAAATTTGTCAGTGACGCTTTGCCGGTGCCTGTGTGCTGTTGACTACAGTGAGCGGCATGAAAAAGAACTCGCCCCACATTGACAGCCTGTGGTTGGGCACGGGTCAACCGGGCTTGTTGACGCTGGCGCGCCAAGGCCAAGTGCGGCATTACCGCAAACACCTGCTGCTGATTCAACAAGGCGACATCGGCCATCAAATTTACTTGGTGGTCGCCGGGCGTTTGCGAGAGTTCAGTGTTTCGCAAGACAGCAAGCCTCGGGAAATCACGTTGTCCTTGTGGGGTGCGGGGCAACTGGTGGGTGCGCCTGCCTTGGATGGTGGCCCGCACTGTGCCAGCGTGGTCACCTTGACGCCAGTGGTGTGTGTTGTGGTGTCACGCGAATCGGCGTTGGCGGTGATTCAAAGCACGCCTTCCATGGCCATGGATGTGCTGAAAATGGCCTTGCAACGGGTGCGCATGGCCACCGAAACCACCCGCCGTGCATTGTTTTCGGATGCTTACAGCCGTTTGACCTCGTTGCTGCAAGGCCAAATGGACCCGGCGATCGACCCCCATGGCGACATGCGCTGCCAGCCCATGACCCACGCGCAAATGGCGCAGCACATCGGTTGCAGCCGGGAAATGGTCAGCCGGATCATGAAAGAGCTGATCATTGGTGGCTATGTGGTGCGCGAGCGCGACAGGGTTTACCGGGTTTGCAAGCGCTTACCCGAGCGCTGGTAGGGGTAAGGCCGGTTTAAGCTTGGGTTGGCTACAATGACCTGAGAACTGAGCCATTGCCCTGAAGCGGCACAAGACTCAGCGCACTTGCCTTTTTTTGGTGCCCATTTCCAGACTTATGAACCTGACTGAACAACCTATTCCCTTTGAGCAACCCATGCCTCACCGCAAGGTGATACGCGAATGGCTTGTGCCTTTGTCTGAGCGCGTCACTTGGCGCGCCATGTTGCTGTTGTTGTTGGACTATGCGGTATGGGCTGCTTTGTTGGCGGGTACCGTGTTTTTCCAAGCCTGGTGGGCCAAGTTGCTGTGCGCGGTGGCCATGGGTTTCACCATCGGGCGCTTGTTCATCATCGGACATGACGCTTGTCACCAAAGCCTGACGCCGCACCGTGGCCTCAACAAATGGGTCGGGCGCATTGCATTCTTGCCTTCATTGACCACTTTCAGCTTGTGGGACATCGGACACAACGTGGTCCACCATGGGTACACCAACCTCAAAGGCTTCGATTTTGTTTGGGCACCGCTCACCCGCGAGGAATACGCCAAGTTGTCGTTTGCCGGTCGATGGTTAGACCGGGCTTACCGCAGTGGCTGGGCGCCGGGCCTGTATTACATGATTGAAATTTGGTGGAAAAAAATGGTGTTCCCCAACGCCAAAGAAATGCCGACGCGTCGCCCGATCTTTACCCGTGACAGTTGGTTGATCACTGGTTTTGCGGCTTTGTGGATGGGCGTCATCGTGGCGGCGGCTTGGGCCACCGGCCAGTCTGTCTGGTGGTTGATCTTGTTCAGTTTCGTGATCCCGTTTTCATTCTGGTGCGCCATGATCGGTTTTGTGGTGTATGTGCACCACACCCATGTCAAAGTCTCTTGGCACGATGACCGCAGTGCCTGGGCCAAAGCCCAGCCTTTTGTGTCCACCACGGTGCACCTGACCTTTCCCTTCAACATCGGCGCGCTCATGCACCACATCATGGAGCACACCGCCCACCATGTGGACATGAGCATTCCTTTGTACCGCCTCAAGCAAGCCCAAACCAAGTTGGAAAACTTGCTGCCCGGTCGCATCATCGTTCAGCGGTTTTCATGGCGCTGGTATTTCCAGACCGCACGGTCATGCAAGTTGTACGACTTCACGCGCCAGTGCTGGACCGATTACACAGGGCGCGCCACCAGTTTGCCCAGCATGACGCCTGCCTGATGAGGGGTTTTGCACAGCGACTGGCAGTTGTGCTGTGCGCACCCATGCTTGGCTTGGCTTGGCCCAGCTTGGCGCAAGACGCGCCCACCCGATCGGTGGTGACCGTGTGTGCCGAAGCAGCCACCCGCTACGCTTTGCAAACCGAGGCCTACAGCGATGCCATCAAACCCTTGATGTTTGACACCCGCGACAACCCGACCGAACAAGCCCAGCGTTTAGACAAGCTCCAAACGCGGCACGACGAGTTCAAACAAGCGGCTTTGGGTCAAGAGCAAGAGCGCCGCGTCAGCCTCGGTTGGAATGCCAAAGATGTCGAGTTGGACACCCAAATCAAAGCCTGGGTGATTGGCAACTTGCTGGCTTTTGCCACTGACAAATATGGCCAAGACAAGTTGTTTTTCAAGTTTTATATCGTCAACCGCTGCAAGCAACAGTTTGCCGCGCCTTGAGCGCGCATCAAGCGCGGTTTAAGCCGCGCGTTTCATCAATATCTCAAACGCAGGCAGGGTTTTGCCTTCCAGCACTTCCAAGAACGCGCCGCCCCCGGTGGAGATGTAACCGATCTTTGACTCGATGCCGTATTTGGCAATCGCTGCCAAGGTGTCGCCCCCACCAGCGATGCTGAAGGCGGAAGAATCGGCAATCGCATGCGCCACCACTTTGGTGCCGTTCTCAAACGCATCGAATTCGAACACGCCCATGGGGCCGTTCCACACGATCGTGCCTGCGGCTTTGAGTTGGGTCGCCAAGCGCGCAGCGGTGTCGGGGCCAATGTCCAAAATCAAATCGTCGTCGGCCACCTCGGTGGCTTTTTTCACGGTGGCCACTGCATCAGAAGAAAAGGTTTTGGCACACACCACGTCGGTGGGAATCGGCACTTCTGCACCGCGCGCTTTCATGGCTTCAATCACCGCTTTGGCTTCGCCGATCAGGTCTGGCTCGGCCAAGCTTTTGCCAATGTTCAGACCCGCCGCCAGCATGAACGTGTTGGCAATGCCGCCGCCCACGATCAACTGGTCCACATTGCGCGAGAGCGCTTGCAAAATGGTGAGTTTGGTACTGACCTTGGAACCCGCAACGATGGCGGCCAGAGGCCGTTTGGGCGCTGCCAACGCTTGGGTGATCGCGTCGATTTCGGCAGACAACAACGGCCCCGCACAAGCAATGGCCGCGAATTGCGCGATCCCATGGGTGGTGCCCTCGGCGCGGTGCGCGGTGCCGAAAGCGTCATTGACATAGATGTCGCAAAGCGCCGCCATTTGCTTGGCGAGTGATTCGCTGTTTTTCTTCTCACCCAGATTGACCCGGCAGTTCTCCAGCATCACGACCTGGCCCGGCGCGACAGACACACCGCCCACCCAGTGCGCCACCAGCGGCACCTGGCGGCCCAGCAACTCGGCCAAGCGTTTGGCCACTGGCGCCAATGAATCTTCGGGTTTGAACGCGCCCTCGGTGGGGCGACCCAGGTGCGAGGTGACCATCACAGCCGCACCCGCGTCTAAAGCCATTTGAATCGCGGGCACTGACGCCCGAATGCGCGTGTCCTCGGAGATATGGCCATGGTCGTCGAACGGCACGTTCAAGTCAGCGCGGATGAACACGCGTTTGCCACGGGCCTGACCCTGTGCGCACAGATCGGCGAAGCGGATGATTTGCATGGGGTTTGTCTCCGTGTGAATGTTTTGTGGCATTTTAGGGGGGGCGGTCACCCACGACATTGAATTTGAGTCGTTGTCACCACCCCAACCCAATATGCAATGGCAAATACACGGCCATGCCGACCAGCAAGGTACCTAAGACCGCTTGGCCTTGGCCTCGGCGCCACACATAAAACCCCGCGCCAGCGGCTGCACCGAACAAGCGGGCATCTTGCCAAGTTTGGACCAGTGCGCCGTGGCTGACCACAATTTCCGGCACCACCACCGCGGCCAGCGCCGCGATGGGCGCATATTGCAAACCGCGCTGCGCCCAGGATGGGAACGGCAATTCACGATCGAGGATGAAGAAAAAACACCGCGTCAGCAACGTGATCAGCCCAAGGCCCACGGCGATTCCCAGATCGCCCATGTCCATCATGGCGCCACCTGTTTGCGCGCCAGTGGCGTGCGTTCGATCAACAAACAAACCACCACCGCCGAGGCAATCGCCACCAAAATATTCAAACGCAATGGCAAGGCAAAGGCCACCACAGCAGCGGTGCCAGACACCACCAGTGAAATCGCGCGCAAGCGTGTTTGACACAGCGAGCACAAGATGCCGACCAGCGCCAAGACGCCTGCAAAACCCAGCCCCCATTGCAGTGGCACTTGCGCGGCCAGCACGATGCCTGCCAAGCTGGCGATTTGCCAGCCGATCCAATTCAAAAAGCAATTGCCGCACAGGTAGGCCATTTCACTGCGCTGCCCTTCGCGGTCAGTGGCAGGATCGGGATAACGCTCGACAAATTGCACGTAGTTCAGGTCCGCGATGAAATAGCCCACAGATAAACGTTGTAAGCGCGGCCAAGCCATCAGGTATTGGCGCAAATGCAAACTGAACACCGCAAAACGCAGATTCACACAAAACGCCGTGGCCAAAATCACCCAAGCTGGCGCACCCACGCCCAACAAAGGAATGGCCGCCAATTGCGCGCTGCCGCCATAAACCAGCAAGGTCATCAAGGTCGACATGCCAGGGCCCAAGCCGGCCTGCACCATCGCCACGCCGGTCATCAAGCCCCAAGCCCAAATGCCGGGAGCGACCTTGAGGGTGTCGATCATGCCTTGGCGAAAAGCAGGATGGCGAAAATTCAACGGGTCAAAAAACATGCATCAATCTGCGGCTGTGCCCAACACCGTGCCGACAGACAACGCTTGGCCGTGCAAAAACTCGGCGGCACGGATGCGCTTGCCTCCCGGGCGTTGCACTTGCGTCACGCGCAACGCCATGTCGCCCGTGGCGACATCAAATGCATCCGCATGCAGTTGCACCACGGTGCCGGGTGCGGCGTGCATCGGCTGTGCCAATGGCGCGGCTGACCAAATTTTCAACACATGCGAACCATGAAAAGTATGTGCGCCAGGGAACGGGTCAAACGCGCGAATGCGCTGAGACACAGTGAGCGCAGGCAAGTGCCAATCGATCAACGCTTCGTCTTTCAATATTTTCGCGGCGTAGGTGATGCCGTCAGTCGCTTGCGCTAGTGCGCGCAGGTGTGGCAATTGTGTCAAGGTATCGACGATGAGCCGTGCGCCAAGGTCAGACAGTTTGTCGTGGAGGGTGGCGCTGGTGTCGGTGTCGCTGATGGGCAGGCTCTCGCGCATGAGCACCGCCCCGGTGTCTAAGCCCGCGTCCATTTGCATGATGCACACCCCTGAGTGGGTGTCGCCGGCTTCAATCGCCCGTTGGATCGGTGCCGCACCGCGCCAGCGCGGCAACAGCGACGCATGGATGTTCAGGCAACCTTGCGGCACACTGGCCAAGGTCCAAGCTGGCAAGAGCAAGCCGTAGGCCACCACCACCATCAAGTCAGCGTGTGCGTTTGCAATGGCTTGTTGAGCCGCCAACGCGTCATCAGGGTATTTGCCGTCAAGCCGCAAACTGTGAGGTTGGCAAACAGGCAGGCCCTGTTCAAGCGCAAATTGTTTGACGGCAGAGGCTTGCAGTTTCATGCCCCGCCCAGCAGGGCGATCGGGTTGCGTCAAGACCAGTGCCACATCGTGACCGGCAGCCAGCAAGGCGGCGAGCGCAGCGCGGGCAAATTCCGGGGTGCCGGCGAACACAAGGCGCATGAATCAGCGCTCGAGTTCGCGTTGGGCTTTGAGCAATTTGCTTTTGATGCGCATGCGTTTGAGCACGGACAAGTATTCGACGAACACCTTGCCCATCAAGTGGTCCATTTCGTGTTGTATGCAAATGGACAACAACCCATCGGCTTCAATCATGACGGACGCACCGTGCTCGTTGAGTGCCTGAACCTTGACCCGTGAGGGTCGCTCCACGCCGTCAAAAATGCCCGGCACGGACAAGCAACCTTCTTCGTTTTTGACCCGGTCATCGCTGGCCCAGACCAGCTCAGGGTTGATCAACACTTGGGGTTGGTTGCGTTCTTCAGAAACATCCAACACCAGCATGCGTTCATGCACATTGACTTGGGTGGCTGCGAGCCCCACGCCTTTGGCGTCGTACATGGTTTCCAACATGTCCGCGGCGAGTGCGCGGATGCGGTCATCCACCACGGTCACTGGTTTGGCCACGGTGTGGAGCCGTGGGTCTGGGTAAGAAAGAATGGGTAGCAAAGCCATGCCCTGATTGTCGCTTTTTTGAAAAGCCCGCAGGGAAGCGTCGGTTACATCAAAACCCAGTCGCGGTTCACTTCCTTTAGAGATGGCCAGCTTAAGCTGGCTTTGAGCAAACAGGACATGGGCTATCAATGGACAGTGTTTCAAACCCGGCACGGGTTGATGAGGGCATCGCGGGCAGCCACTGGCGCGATTGGTTGCGTTTGTGCATGACGCCGTTGCTGGGGTTTCACGCGCAAAAGGTGCTGATCGAGGCCTTGGGTGGTCCGCGACAAGTGTTTGAGCAGCCGATCGCCATGCTGCGGCGTTTTGTCAGCGAAGCCCAAGCGCAATCTTTGCTGCGCGCGCCCGCCGAATGGTCGGCGGTGTGTGACCGCACCGAAGCCTGGTTGCAGCAAACGCCACAAGGTGTGTTGCAGGAAGTCTGGACATGGGACCATCCGCGCTATCCCCAGATGTTGCGTGACACAGAAGAACCACCTTGGCTGTTGTTTGCACAGGGCCAATTGCAGCATGCATGTTGGCAGGGTGTGGCCATCGTCGGTAGCCGCAACCCGACGCCGCAAGGCAAAGAAAATGCCCGCCGATTTGCCGACCAGTTGCAACAGTCAGGCTGTTGCATCGTTTCGGGTTTGGCCATGGGCATTGATGCAGCGGCGCACCAAGGCGCACTGGAAAGTGCGCACAGCCACCGATGCGCCACGGTCGCCGTGGTGGGCACGGGTTTGGACTTGGTGTACCCACGCCAACACCATGCCTTGGCAAAGCAAGTGGCGCAGCACGGTTGGGTGATCAGCGAATTGGCCCCGGGCACACCACCGTTGCCGCACCACTTCCCACGGCGTAACCGCTTGATCGCCGGATTGAGCCACGGCGTGTTGGTGGTGGAAGCCGCGTTGAAATCCGGTTCATTGATCACTGCAGAGTTGGCCGTGTCGCAAGGCAAAGAGGTGTTTGCGATTCCTGGCTCTATCCACTCGGTGTTGTCGAGGGGTTGCCATGCCTTGCTGCGGCAAGGGGCCAAATTGGTTGAAACGGCGCAAGACGTGGTGGAGGAATTGCCATGGGGTACCGCTGAGCCGCCTAGGGTTGGTTCACCAGCCAAGGGGGATGTATTCACCGACAGCAACCAACAAGCCGTCTACAAGGCCTTGGGTCACGAGCCTCAACACCTCGACAGCGTGTTGTTGCTCAGCGGACTTTCATTAGAGGATGCGTTGATCGCGTTGCAGCAATTGCAAGACATCAACCGTGTGGTTGCCATGCCAGGCGGTTTGTACCAGTGCTTGCATTGAGAAAGGACCATTCACGGCCAGTGAAAACACCCGCAAATACCTTGCATCAAAGCGTCGGCCAAGGCGATTTCAAAACAAGGTATATTGCGGCCATGTTCGATGTTCTCGTATACGTGTACGAACACTACTGGCGTGGTGACGTTTGTCCCGAATTGCCGCTCCTGGGTCGCAAACTCAGTGCTGCAGGATTCGACGCCGATGAAATTCAACAAGCCTTGTCTTGGTTGGCTGGCCTCAACAGCGCCGCGCAACACGCTGACCTGATTCATGTACATCCCCAACGCGTGCCGTCGGCTTATGCGCAGTCACCGCTGAGCATGCGGGTCTACTCTGACGCAGAACAACGTCACCTGGGTTCAGAGTGCTTGGGTTTTGTCACTTTCTTGGAATCTTCCGGCATCATGTCTGCGCAAATGCGTGAAATCGTGGTTGACCGCGCCATGGCGGTGACCGATCACCCGGTGGGTCTCGACGACTTGAAAATCATCGTGTTGATGGTGTTTTGGAGCGCGGGCATAGAACCCGACGCATTGGTGTTGGATGAATTGTGTGATGACAACGAAGACCGCTTAGCGCACTGACCCGACCACACCCCGAAAAAAAAAGGCAGCCTCGGCTGCCTTTTTGATTGCGACGCAAAACGGCTTAAACCACGGCGCCTGCATTCGGGTCGTTCGGGTCCTCGTCAGGCCCGTCTTTTTTCACGGTTTTGATCAAGTCTTCTCTGCGAATACCGAGCCACATGGCAATGGCGGCGGCAACGAACACCGACGAGTAAATGCCAAACAAAATGCCAATCGTCAGAGCCAAGGCAAAGTAATGCAACGTGGCACCACCAAACAACAGCATCGACAACACCATCAACTGGGTGCTGCCATGTGTGATGATGGTGCGACTGATGGTGGAGGTGATCGCGTTGTCGATGATTTCCACCGTGCTCATTTTGCGATAGCGACGGAAGTTTTCACGCACCCGGTCAAAAATCACCACCGACTCGTTGACAGAATAGCCCAGCACGGCCAACACCGCCGCCAGCACGGGCAATGAAAACTCCCACTGAAAATACGCAAAAAACCCCAAGATGATGATGACGTCGTGCAAGTTGGCGATGATGCCCGCGACCGCGTACTTCCATTCAAATCGGATGGCCAAGTAAATCATGATGCCAATCACCACGAAGGCCAGCGCTTTTAAGCCGTCAATCGCCAGTTCATCACCGACTTGCGGCCCGACAAACTCGGTGCGTTTGAGCGTGGCCTGTTCATCGGTTTGTTTCAGCGCTTCCATCACCCGCGAGCTTTGCTCCGTGGCGTTCGAGCCTTTGGCCGCTGGCATGCGAATCAGCACCTCGCGCGCAGAGCCAAAATGCTGCACTTGGACGTCGGTGTAACCCAAGGCTGCAATGCGCTCACGCATCGGGTCCAAGGCCACAGGCTGAGAAAAACTCACCTCCATCAATGTGCCGCCAGTGAATTCGACCGACAAATGCAAGCCTCTGCTGAAGAGGAAAAACACGGCAGCAAAAAACGTGATGAACGACACCGCATTGAAAATCAGCGCATGGCGCATGAACGGTATGTCGCTTTTGATTTTGAAAAATTCCATCGAGGTTCCTTGTTCGTCAGGGGCGGCAGCAACGCCTTGGTCGGTCAGTCGTCAGTCGCCCTTGGCGCGTTCGATGGCTTTTTGGGTCAGGTTGTCGGGCCGCCACACAGTGCCAATGGATACCGATTGCAAGCGTTTTTGGCGGCCATACCAAAGGTTGACCAAGCCACGTGAGAAAAACACCGCAGAAAAAATGCTGGTGAGGATGCCCAAGCAATGCACCACGGCAAAACCGCGCACCGGCCCGGAGCCGAATGCCAGCAAAGCCAAGCCGGCGATCAATGTGGTGACGTTGGAATCCAAAATGGTGGACCAAGCACGGTCATAGCCAATGTGGATCGCGGTCTGCGGCGCAGCGCCGTTGCGCAACTCTTCTCGCACACGTTCGTTGATCAGCACGTTGGCGTCAATCGCCATGCCCAACACCAAGGCCATGGCCGCCATGCCTGGCAAAGTCAGAGTGGCTTGCAGCATTGACAGCACCGCCACCAACAGCAACAAATTGACCGCCAAGGCAATGCTGGAGATGACGCCAAACAGCGTGTAATAGATGCACATGAACGCCGTGACCGCCACAAAGCCCCAGGTGACGCTGTCAAATCCTTTGGCGATGTTTTCAGCGCCCAGCGAGGGGCCAATGGTGCGCTCTTCAATGATCTCCATGGGAGCCGCCAGCGAACCCGCGCGCAACAGCAGCGCCGTGTCGGTGGCTTCCATCGAGGTCATGCTGCCCGAAATTTGCACGCGTCCGCCACCGATTTCGGTGCGGATCACCGGCGCGGTCACGACCTCACCTTTGCCTTTTTCAAACAGCAAAATGGCCATGCGTTTGCCCACGTTCTCGCGGGTGACATCCTTGAAAATCCGCGCGCCCTTGGCGTCCAGCGTCAAGTGCACCGCCGCCTCTTGTGTTTGGTTGTCAAAGCCCGGTTGCGCATCGGTCAGGTTCTCACCTGTCAGCAAGACTTGCTTTTTGACCACGACGCCTTGGCCGTTTCGGTCCAGGTATTTTTCGGTGCCGAAAGGCACCATGCCACTGCCGTTTTCGGCCAGCCGCGCTTCGCTGCTTTCATCGACCAAGCGAATTTCCAGCGTCGCGGTGCGTCCCAAAATGTCTTTGGCCTTGGCCGTGTCTTGAACCCCTGGCAATTGCACCACGATGCGGTCAAGCCCTTGTTGTTGAATCACCGGCTCGGCCACGCCCAACTCGTTGATGCGGTTGTGCAAGGTGGTGATGTTTTGTTTCAACGCTTGGTCTTGCACCAGACGCCCGGCTTCAGGTTTGAGCTTGGCGCTGACGCCCATGTCGCCGCCGCTCAATGGGCTGACCGTGGTCAGCAATTCGGGAAATTGGTCACGGATCACGCCCGCCGCCGCGTCAGCCGCCGCCGGGTCTTTGAAGACGAGTTCAATCGTTTGGTCGTTGCGGGCGATGCCGCCGTGGCGAATGTTTTTCTCGCGCAAAGCAGAGCGCAAGTCTCCCGCCAAGGACTCGGCTTTTTTGGTCAGCGCCGCTTGCATGTCCACTTGCAACATGAAGTGCACGCCACCGCGCAAATCCAGCCCCAAATACATGGGCGCGGCGCGCAAACTGCTGAGCCATGCAGGCGTGCGCGCAATCAGGTTGAGCGCAATGATGTAAGACGGGTTGTCGGTGTCGGGGTTCAGCGCGCGTTGTACGGCGTCTTTGGCTTTGAGTTGTTCGTCGGTGGTGTCAAAACGCACCCTGAGCGAATTGTTCTCAAGGCTCATCAAGGCAGGCGTGAGTCCTGCAGATTTCAATGCTTCCTCGACCTTGCCTTGGGTGTCGAGATCGACTTTGACGCTGCTGCGCCCGGGAGAGACTTGAACCGCAGGCGCTTCTCCGAAAAAGTTAGGCAAGGTGTACACACTGCCGAGCAAGACGGCGACGGCAATGACCAGGTATTTCCAAAGGGCGTAGCGGTTCATGGCGAAAGTCTTATTTGATGGAGCCCTTGGGCAGGACTTGAATCACAGCGCTGCGTTGCAGCTGAAGCACCACACCGTTGCCCACATCCAAACCGATTTGGCTGTCGCCCAGTTGCGCAATCTTGCCAAGCATGCCGCCGGTGGTGACCACTTCGTCGCCTTTGGCCAATGCATCGAGCATGGCTTTGAGCTCTTTTTGGCGCTTCATTTGCGGGCGGATCATGATGAAGTACAGCACCACAAACATCAGCACCAACGGCAACATGCTCATGAGAGAGGATGACAAATCGTTGGCGGGTGCAGCTGCGGGGGCGGATTGGGCGTAAGCGGTTGAAATCAGCACAAAAACTCTCCATTGAAAGGCAACCGGCGATTGTATTCGGTTGGTATGCCCTGAGATTTCTTGTGTCTCTGGGCGTGGGGTGTCTGTCGGTCTGTGCAAACAAGCGCAAAAACCACGACCGCTGCCGCCCAAACCCCGGCATTGAGGTGAGTGATTGGCAGACAGAATCGGAGATCCCTTTGGTTTTCACTTTTTTGCCTTGCCCATGCCTGATTACGCTGACATCCGACCCCACATGAAAACCGGCGACCTGCTTTTTTGGCGCAACCACAAAGGCGGCCCCACGATTGGTTACCTTGAGCGACTGTTTGTGCAAGCGGGCACCATGTCGCCCTACATCCATGTGGGCATGTGTTGGGTGGAAGGCGGGCGGGTATGGGTGATGGAGATCACCACCCGGGGTTGCGCGCCCAGGCTGTTGTCATTGACTGGTGATTTTGCATGGATAGCGGCCCCGCAAGCGTTGAGCAAACCGGCACTGTGGCGAGCACAAAGCTTTTTCGGTGAATGGACTTACTCCAGATGGCAAGCAGTGACGGGATGGTTGGGCAGATTGTCAATTGGCAAAGACCTGCAAGGCCAATGCGCGGAATATGTGTTGACTGTGTTGAATGACTGCGACCCCTTGAAATTTGCCAACCCGATTGCCACCCCGCAAGGCGTGGCAGATGCGGCGCTGATGCAATGGCAAGCCCCGTTGGTCCATGTGTTTAACCCCAAGAGAGACAGCATTTTTCCGCCGGACAGAGAGTGATTGTGAGCGGCGCCTGAAGCGGTTCGGCCGTGGCCGACGTTGCGCAAGCGTGGCGGCGAGGCCGAGCCTGCTTCGGGCGCGGCGGATAAAAGTCGATAAAAACCCGGCAAGAGCCAAGCAAAGCCACCGAGCAAATCAACCCAAATGCGCCCCAATCAATCCGGCTAACTCAAACATGCCCACACTGTCTTTGCCGAACACGGTTTTGAGTTTGGCGTCGCATTGGATGGTGCGCTTGTCTTTCGGGTCTTGCAAGTTGTGGGCTTTGATGTAGTCCCACAACTTTTTCATCACCTCGGTGCGGGCCACGGCTTCGTTGCCGATCACAGCCGCCAAGGCAACGCTGGGCGCTTTGCCTGCGGCGGCTTTGCGGGGTGCTTTGGGCTTGGTTTCTTTCACCGCCTTGGCGGCCTTTTTGCCAGCAGGTGTTTTCTTGCCGGGCAGGGTTTTGCCTGCGGCTTTGGCCAATGCGGCAGTCGTGGGTGCGCCGCCCTTTTTGGGGTACTTGCTGGGCTCGAACGCAAAGCTCACTTTGCCTGCTTCCGCGTCGTAGGTCAAATAAGCTTTGAACGCACGGCGTGTGCGCATCGAAACAAACTTTTCCAACAAATCGGTTTTGCCGGTGGCCAGCAGCTTTTGGATTTGGTCGTGTTCAATCACTTGTTGCAAGATCACGCGTCCCGACTTGAAATCGCAACTGGGCGTGGGCTGGGCATTGGTCGGCACGGATTTGCTGCACACGTAGTTCGAGCCATGTTCATGCACCGGGCTGCCGCACTTGGGGCAAGCGCCTAAATTTTCAGCGTCGCCAAACTCCACAATCTCGCCGCTCTCGGCGTTCTTGTCATCGCCAAAATCAAATTCAAGTTTCCAGTTCTTTTCCTCCTCATTGAACTTGAGTGCGATTTCAGCCGTGAAGGGCCAACCTGCTTTGGAGCGAAAGCCATCGAGTGGCCCGATTTTTTTGTCTTTCAAAAACTGTTCGACCTCGGTCAATTCAAAGGTACGACCAGCAGGTGTTTTGCCGAACGAAAAACCACAGC
>JACCDP011166214.1_pt1 | contig 32672 bp, 49 predicted proteins | sample 7445841 | NCBI WGS metagenome assembly JACCDP01 (sample SAMN15323441, study PRJNA562643) | freshwater metagenome | isolation source: river surface water | place: USA:Blue River Watershed | collected 2017-08-17 | reverse complement strand
GTCATCACTACCTGCTTCGCCTGGGAAATAGGGTCCTCCTGCGCCTCTGGGGTCATCACTACCTGCTTCGCCTGGGAAATAGGGTCCTCCTGCGCCTCTGGGGTCATCACTACCTGCTTCGCCTGGCGTGGCACTTCCTACTGCCGAAGAATCTCCACTGCGATAGCCGGGCACATCACCCGGTCTTTCCGCCCATTGAGAGAAATTAGCAACCATTTGATCTAAGTCGCTGGCACGAGCGGCACCAAGGCCTATCAAGCTTCCTATCGCACCGATACTAACATTGGCTGCCACTGCCTGCTTCCATGATTTACCTTGTAGTCGATCAAAAATAGTTTTGACCACCATCATAGCTGCGGGGGCAGCCCACCATGTGCCTGCGCTTAGAAGCGGTATCAAAACGCCAGTGCCAACAGTGAGTACATTGGCAACCTTGGGGTTTTTGGCTAGAGACGGCCAAGTTTTTACCAAATCAGCCAATTTCTTGAATTTACCTTTTCGATCAGCCGAAACCAATGCTGACACCAAGCGTTCGTTTTTATCAGCAACAAACTCCTTGGGATTGGCCACCACAGGATCGTCTCCGTCGGCTCTACTCACAATGGTATGGATAGCACGCCGTGCAGCGTCTACAGCAGAGGTAGCTCCCGGAGTTTCTCCTGCACTGGGTATATTTTTATGGGCATCTATTATTTTTTTTATGCTGCCATAATGTTTGACAAGTGCTAGAATTTCTTCATCGCTATACTCCCCTGCTTCTGTGCCTTGTTCCATAAGTGAGTTACATGATTCAAACAGGTGTCTAAATGCAGGTATGACATTATTCTGCACATCTGTTTCTAGTAAGAGTTGAGATTGCAAGTAGGAAGATTCATTCAACTGTCTTTTGTGAGACAGCTCTATGGTGTTGATAAGATTGCGCATCAACTCAGCATTATTGGCTTCTCTCATGGATTGCCTCCGAAAAATTGTGGTATAATCGATTGGATCATAGGGTCTGGTAATCCACCTGCACGCAGTCGATTGACCAAGTCGATCAAGGCTTGAGGATCAGGAGTCTGGGGGGTAGGTTGAGCAGTAGGTTGAGCGGTAGGTTGAGTGGTAGTCTTGTCCTTGGCAGTGACACCCAAGGCCTTGCGCTTGTTGATCTCTTTCAAAGTCAACAACAGAATGTCTGGTAGCACATCTACCAGTTGTGTTTTTTGATTGGCATCTAACTTGGCAGCGTTGTCGATGTTGAATTCATTGGGACCAAATCCACTCAATGCAGTTGTTCTGTTGATAGTTCTGTAGCGCCACCACGCCTGCATCATAGCTGTTTTGTTTTCCTTTCCTATCAATTGCAACAAGAATCGTGCCACCAATCGCAAACTGAGATTGGGCTCGGCCCGTATCAACACGTCATCAAGCTGAGCCATCCAGTCTAGTATCTGCTGTTCTTCGGCTGGTGTTGCACCCCGTACCAGCTTGAGACTCACTTTGGCTATCTGTTGAGCCACTGCGCCCCCAATCTTCTTGCACAATTCTGTGAGTTTAGCGTCTGGTATAGGTTGATCAAGCGAGATACCAAGATCACGCATGTAGCGACGTAGAATGCCCACTGTTATGGGACTGGCTCTGCCTGGTTCTCGTGGACTTGAACTATACCAAGTGACAAAGTCTTCAGCTGTTGGTTCTTGATTGGTGCTTTTCTTCAATACAGCACTTTGATTACGCCATGCTGTGTAGATATTGTTGGCATAGGCATTCACACTCAACTGCATCTGTGCAGAGGGTTTCAAAGCTTGCATCGCAGCCAACCCCAGTTGTTGCAAAAAACCAAATGGGCGTGCTTCTTCTAGGGAAGCTGGTGGATCAACAGCCTCGATCAACTGTCTCATTTGTTGGGCAGGGTTATTGGTCATCTTTTGTCCTGTCTGCTTATCTGTGTTATTTTTCTTTGAAATTTTTGTGGGTCTTGTGTTGCAATGCTCTTGATCAATCTTTTTACCAGTTCCTCACTCAACTCGTTGCCATAGTTGGCACGTATGCTCTCAATGAGATTGGCTGCACTGCTGATCACATGCATGGCTCTAGCTTCAATCACAGTGTGTTTGTTCTTCACAGGGACCAAATTGCCCAGCTCTTCAATGATATTTCTTGCGTTTGTCAACTCTAGAATCCACAAAAGTTTTGGTATATTTATAGAACCTAGCGCAGTTGTGAAAGAGGTATAAATATCTTACCAAACGATATTCAAGGGAGACATCCATGGCTGCTATTTTGGCCGAACAAATGAGACAGCTAGCCAATCGCATTGATGAGCTGGCTCAAAACGAAGAACTGCCACAAGGAGCTCTTGAAGGCAGCCTAAATGCTCGTCAACTGGCCGAACTGCTGGGCATTGACGATCTCAACACATTTACTCGCAGCATCAACAAGATAAAGCGCGGCGATGCTGACAAGCTCACTAGAGTGGAGATGATTGAGATGGCCATAGCCTTCGTCAATCTTCTGGCTGCTCAGCCCGAAGATACAACCAAGGCCATGACTGCCATTCGCAGAGTGAGCAGCAAGGAAGAGCCCGTGATGGAGGCTGATTCAGCTCTTAAAGTAACAGAAATCCCAATGGGCTATCGCTATACACATCAAGATGGTCGGTATGTTGAAATAGTGGGTGATCATGATGAAGGAGAATGGGAAGCATATGATGCTGATGGCAAGATGCATGCTGGTGGAGATTACCACAGCGACGAAGACGGAAGCGGTGATTACTTCGACGCTGATGGACTAGAGCTCAATACAGGGCTTCCTTTCGTCAATCACGAAGACGCTGCTGCCGAAATATTCAAGGATTGGCATACCCTCTAGCGTCTTATCAATGCAGTCAACTCTTTAAGTGCTGCAACACTTTTGACCGGATCTGCTGCGGATGGATCCGGTCTTTTGTTGTCCGCTGTGCCAGTGGCACTGTTTTTCCTACGCAAGTCTGCCATCATGTCCTGTGCAGTTTTGGCTGGCGCTGGATTTTCGCTTTCCTCGAGATCATAGATGCGCAAGTTTTCTTGATCAAATCCCATCACTACCTTGCTGCCCACGCCGCTGCTGCTTCTTGTTTTGAGAAACTGAAACTGATACTGTCCACGTTCTCTCATGGCTGGTGTAGCCAAGATAGCAATCACGTTGTCTGCTGTTTGAATCTTTGAAATACCGCCTGCAATGTGACTGTGATCCATCTCCATCTCATTCACACTGCTTCTGCCCAGCTGACTGGCTGTGACACCCACCATGTTTTTCTCCACACACAAGCCGCGCAGTTCTTCAGTGATAAACTTGTCCTTCACAAACAAATTGCTCACGTCAATTCGCTTGTTGTTGGGAAACATGAGGTCTAGGTAGTCTACCATCAACACATCACATCTGTTGCCTGTTTCAATCTCATAGTTTTTGAGATAGGCTCTTAGATCGTTGGTTGTTGTGCCCTGTGGCATCTGTTTCACATGCAACCCGGCTGCTCGCTTGCCTGCCTGCAACACCTTGATCTCCACATCGTCTAAGCGAGCAAAAATCTCTTTGCTGGCAACGCCACTGACCATGCTGTCCAGTCTCATGCTGATCATTTCCTCGCTCAGTTCTAGACTGATGTAGACCACATTCATGCCAGCCCGGCTCATGTTCACAGCTTGATTCTGCATGGTCAAGCTCTTGCCGCCACCTGAGCCTGCACACCAAATGGTGAGCTCTTTTCTGTTCATGCCACCATACAGCTTTTGATCAACAGTTTTCCATGTGCTGCTGATTTGACCATTGCTGCTCTTGATACGCATCAATCGTTCACGTGGATTGTCATAGTAGCGTATGCCAATGTTGCTGCTGAGACCTACCAAGATAGCTTCTTTTACTCGCTTCTCAACTTCGCTGTAGTTGCCCTTGGCTATGAGATCTGGTGCGCTCAGCACTGCATCTGCCAGTGCTCTGTTTCTGCAAAACTCTTCTATTTGATCAAGAAATGCCCCTTGTAGTGCCGGGCTTGTGCTGTCAACCTTGTCAAATTCAATACCAAATTGAGCTCGCATCTGCTCATGTGGCGGCAGCGCCCTATATTGATTTGCAAACTCCAGCAAAAAGCGCACAGCTGGCCGCAGTCGATTCACAAAGTATTTGGCCTGTAGAATGTTTTGGCATCTGCTGAAGATTTCTTCATCGCTGAGCAGCACCCCAATCAACAACCGTTGCACATCTTCATTGTAGTCTTTGGCTTCGGCCATGTTCTATCCTCTAAACATCTTTCGTTTGACACCAATCTCAATGGGATTGTTGGTGCGTGCTGCCAGCACACTAGTTATTGTGTAGATCTGCCCATAGGCCTTGCAAGCGTCAGCAGCATCTTTGATGTGGTCTTCCCATTCAGGAAAACTCACGCTCCAGCCAAATGCCAGTGCTGTGTCAATCAATCCTTGATTCTTGCGTTGACGATCTGGCAGCACAATGGGATGCTGATTGCTGTTGAGCAAGTTTTGTATCTGTAGATCACTCATGGTGCTGCCCAAGGGGCTGACCCCTTGCACTGCAATAGCATCAAATGGTCCTTCCAGCACCAATACAAATTGCCGATCCAGTTGGAGCACATCTTGATTGAACAAATAGCCCGGCGGAATGCTGCTGTTCCAATAGCGAGGTGCCACGGCGGGCGGTGTGCCAGCATAGCGAGCTGTCCATCCCACAATTCGTCCATCACAAAAGAAGGGAATGATCAGCCTGTGATTGAGCAAGTTTCGGCTGCTGGCACTCCATTGGTAGGAATAGCCCTGTGCCAAATCCTCTCCTCTAGTGAGCAAATAGTTGCACACACTTAGAAAGTCTGGATCAGTGCAGCCCTCCTCTGCCAACTCATCTATGGGACGAGCTGCTTCGGGCAAATCTACCGTAGGCCATTGCAGAGGGGCAGGTTGGTGAGTGTGAGCACTGCCTCCTTCTCCAGCAATGCTCTTGGCTAGTAGCCCTATTTTGATGCCTTGTATCTCCTTGGCATCTACACCAATCCAACCCAGCCACTGAGCAAAACTATCGCTGAGACTAAGGCCGTCGAACTTGAATTTGAAGCCACAATTGTAGCAGTTACCGCCAATTTGACCATCGACGCCAAACATGATGTTGCCACGCATGCGAGTGTCGGGCCTGTGCCCTCTGTGGTGACAACATTGCGCATTGAACATGATCCAGCCTTGGCTGCTGGTTCTGCGTCGAGCGGGCAAATGACTTACTATCAGCTGTTGTAGATCAATCATCACAGCTGAGTATAGGCTAGATCTATGTTATTTTGTAGACTACCTTATCAAAATTACCAAGATTGTCGATGTCAGCGATATAGAGGAATCGTATCCATTGAGCATCCAACGTAAAGTTGAAGGCTTGCGGACTGCTGCTGGAGGGGTTGATGTGTATTTCGGTTACGCCGGGAAACAGCTCCACATCAAACCAACTCTTCTCTGTGGGTGCCAAATTTTGCAAACTGGCTTGGCAGCGGAATCTGCCCAAAAAATTGGTAGTGTAGATTGCAACAGTAAAGAACCCAGTGTTGGTGCCCACTGCGTTAACAGCAGGCTGTGCCCCTGTGAGTCTATAGGTAGTGTTCTCATCCCAATCAAAGGTCACAGGAGTGAATTGCTCACTTGCGATGGTAGTGCTGGGCACAAGTATGCCACCCACAGCAGGCAGCAATTCAAAAGTGCCAGTGGCACTGTCGGCTAGATCCACATAGAGAAACTCTTGGCTGAGATCGCTGTTGGTCAAGCGCACATTGTATTGATAGCTGCCCAAGGGCCAATTTTCGGTTTCAGCTGCTGTGATGGTCAATTGAGCCCGGCCCTTGACTTCGTCAGTGACACAGGCTTGTTTTTCCAGCACTACCAACCCCGTGATGCTGTTTTGCACAATCACATCCACCCGGCTGTCAATCAGTCTCACAGGCTTGCGATCATTGTTTCTCACAACAAAATCAATGATGTTGCGATTGTTTTTGTATAGCTTGATGTTGTAGTTGTACATGGGCCTATTATAATTGGGGGCACCATGATTGGTCTCACTCAATTGAACGGGAAGTTGATAACTGTAGAGATAAATGAGACTCATCTGTGTGCCAAGCTTTTTTCTGCCTGATATTTACGCCAATCCTAAATATCAGCAAATGACAACAACCAACACCAGATGGCCCTTCCTCACGCACATAAGATATCTCAACAGAGATTATCTGGGCATTGTGCAAAACAGCGACGCCAATTTCTTGCACATGTATGTGATTGAGAGCAATATGACAGCCGAGCAAAAGCGCGAGCTGCTAGTTTGCGGAGAACTCTATTGGTGGGGCAGCAATAGGCTAGTGCCCATCAATGTGTTCTTGGGCGAGAGATTTAGACCCTTCCGTCCCTATCTCAAAAGCTTCAGTCAAAAAGAAGTGCAGGTTGAGAGTGGTCCAGTGCCTAGTCTAGAAACACTCATCAACCGGCGCAGCAAGAAACGAACTGTACAATTGGTCAAAAACAACAACTAGTCTTCGGCGATAGAAGTTACCTGCACCTTCACTCGCACAGTGCCGTCCTTGTTCACTTTTACCTTTTGAGCTTTGCTCTTCACGCCTGCACGGAATTCACGCTCGGCTTCCTTGCTCCATTTCTGCCAATAGTGAGCATAGCTCCATGCCCACAGTGAGGCATCACCTTCGTCACTGATTTTGAGGCTGGCATCCAGCCGGCTCTCATTCTGCCAAATTTCAAAAGAAAATGGCTTTTCTAGATTGGCCAGTCCTTTTACTGTGTCAGAGAGCTGGTCTTGTGTGATGAGTGGTGCTCTAAACCAAAAATATTTCTTCAAACGAGCTCGGTTTAGCCTAGTCCAGTCCTCTTCCATTCCTTGTGCCAGCTGCACTCGCTTGGGTGCAACTTCAAAGCTGTAGCTGTGACCCAGCACATCACTGCTGTGCTCAATAGCAATTTTAGTTCGCATCTGCATCTGTCTCCTTGATGCTGTGTTTATAACACTAGCTGTTGATTGTTTCAACCAATAAATTGAGTTGCAGCACAATTGTTGTGGCCAAAGAAATCGAGTGGCTCTTTTTGAACGTGTAGCCATCCCGGTCTGGGGTCCATATTTCGTTGGCAATGCTGTGCCAGCCCTCTCTTTCACAACGGGAGACCAAATGACGTTTGCCCGGACGAATCAATGCCAGCACCATAGCCAGCTGCAACACACTTCTTGGCCTCAGTCTACTGACCAAATCAAAGTGTTGATTGATGTGCGCCAGCTCAGCAACAATTTCTCTATGACTCAAGAGGTCCCACATGGGAGGAGTTTCCAGCAAGTGATTGAGATGATTCTCGTCTCTCACATGATTGTAGATGCTGTTGTTGAGCAGATCAATCTTGTAGCAGCCCATGTTTTCAGCTTGGTTGTAGGGTATGCTGCACCATTTTTTGAATGGATTTGTGGGAACCTGGTGAAAATAAACACCTGTGTTGTGTTTGCTCCACTTGCCGTTGCGTTCAACACTGGCTGGCACATGATCTAGATCTGCCAACAGACTGTTTCTGTCACTGGTATCAATGTCAATGTCTCCAAGTAGACTGAGATCAATCATAGCTGACTTTGTTCTCCATTTCTCTCTCCAAGCGAGCCACTGTTTTGATCAAGTTGTTGTAGTTCTGCAAGAGCCTTTGATGGCGTGCCTGCAATTCTGCCAACTGATCTCTCAATGCTCTCTGTTGTTGATTGATGCGGTCAATGGTGTTGGGCGATACCACCAACACCTCTCTATCATCAACTACAATCTTGTTGTAGCTGCCCACAGGCACTAGGTCAACTGTGCTTTTCTTGGCCTCGGGGTCACGGTTGTCAAAGGATGGTTGATATTGACGGTCACTGTTGCTGGAGTACATGGGCACGGTCCTTTTGTAGTAATTTACCAGCTAGAGGCCAGCTTGCCCCAACACAGCCTTGATGCTGTCGGCAGCGTCTTTGTTTCGCAAAAAACGCACCTTCCATCGGCGTGTGCTGGCAAAGTCTTGAATGATGGCCAGCTGTTCGGGTGTGCATCTTTCAAGAAATTGTATGGCACTGTTGCAGTTGTAGAGCACCCACGGACTCACTCGTCCTTGAGTGATCCAGCCCACAGCCACATTGGGATTGATTTTGAGGAAAAACTGATGCCACTCGTTGCCGCTGTCTGTGGCCCATCTCTTGATTGTATCCAGTGTTCTCGCCACAGCTTGTTCACTGGGCTCGTCCAATATCAAGGTCTCAAGATACTTTTGATAGGTGTTGAGGTCACACCATCTGTCAATCTTCACATTGTTGGCCAACAGATACTTGACCAAAGATTCAAACTCTTGCGTTTGATTTTCCTCACACCAACTGCCAAATTTTACAAAGGCACTGTAGAGAGTGCTGCTGGCGAACTCTTGATAGGTTTTTGAGCACACCTTTTCTCTGGGCGTGTTGCTTTGATAGAACATGCGCCATGCCAAAAACCCTTTCTTCACATAGCTGAGATTTTGAGTTTGATGTCTACGCTTGGCCTCACACACATGCCCAACCAACGAGCTTTCTTTTGCAAAACTGCGTTGACAGAACTCACAGGTGTGTGGCTTGTTGAGATCAATCACCAGCGGCTGTTTTGGTTTTTTTGAACTCATCTCGCAGTTCTTTCAGCTGTTTGTCATCTAGGGCAGCGCCACGAGCCAGCTCCATCCACTCTTCAGTGGTCTTCAACCGTTTGAGCAAACTCTGTTCTGTGCTGTTGGTGTGTGGCCAAATCTGCTGTATCAAGCTGTCCAGCCGCGGTGTGCTGCTGGCTGCCTTGCTTTGTGGGATCCACTGATGGTATTGTTTGCGTCCTGTGCCTGCCACAGTCATCAACAGCCAAATCAATTCGGGATGTTTGCTGATGCTCCACATGCCGAGATTGATCAAATCGTTGGTGGCCAAAATACTGTAGGCTGCATGTGGGCTCTTGTCACTCACTGTGCTGAGCCAACGAATCAGCACTCTGGGCGCAAAGGCCTTCTGCTCTTCTTCGGTGAGATTGGTATAGAAGCCTTTCTCTCCCCTGTCAGCTGCCTCCAGCACTGTCATGATATCCAGTCGGTAGGTTCTCTTGGCTTCAGTTCTTTTGGCCATGCTGTCCCTCTCCTTGCACAACAGTATGTATAGGCTGTTCTCTGTGTTATCTCAAGAGCTTTACTCAAAGGCATTTGAGTAAATAGGTGTGTTCACAACAGTTGTGAGTTTATGGGGAACCCGCCCCGTAGGACCTAGAACGTCCCAAAAAGGAGACCAACCAAATGGGAAGACCATTAAATTCAAGATTTTTTGACCCAGTTCCTAGCAGCAATGGAGAAAGTGTAGTCAGCTACACAATTAGCAATCCTGGCAGCTATACAGCCAAACCCACTGCCACAGTGAGTGCCCCTGGACTTCCTGGAGGCGTCACTGCCACCTTGGGCACCATCAGCATGAAGGCTTTAAGTGCTGCACCGGCCACCAGTGGCACAGGAGCCGCCAATGCCAGTTATGTGCCCGGCGACGTGCTCACTCTAGCAGGAACCACTGGAACAGCAGCAACATTCTCCATTGTCAACACTCTTGTGAGAACTTTTGGTGTTGATACACAAGGTACTACCGTATGGACCACTGGAGACACCATCACTTTTGGTCCAGGTGGCGGCTGGACCAGTGCCGCTGTCGTAACAGTCACAGCAGCAGCAGGAGCCATCACTGGCACCAGCAACATTGTGCCTGGAGTCTACAACGGCGCTAGCGACAACCAAGGCATCTCTCCCACCAGTGTAGTCGTAGCAGACGGCGGCGGCTATCAAAATGACAGCGTATTCAGTCTAGGCATGGGTGTCAATGCTGTGACACCTGCCAGCGACGGTAACATGACAGTGATTCCTGCCAATCCTGCTGCAACTACCACTGACAGTGCCACAGGCACAGGAGCAACTCTCACAGTTGCATATGGTGTTCTCAGCGTTCCTGTTGCAACAGGAGGAAGCGGATATGTGAGTGCAGCAGATGCGGCCCTGACATTTTCTCCTGCCAGCACCACTGCTGCCGCAGCAGTGCTCAGCGCCACAGGCACCAACGTGATCCTGGCTCATGCACACGTGGTTGGTGGCACTACTGCACTAGATGCAGACATTGTGAAGCAAACCAGCACCAGCGACTATGTAATGACTACCACAGAAGGCACCAGCATCTGCGGATTGGTCCCCAGCAACACCCCAGCAGCAGGACAAGCCTACATCATTGCCACAGACAGCGCAGCCAACACCTACTGGGTTCTTAAGCTCACAGCTCACAAGGCTGTGTTGCGTCAAAGAGCTGGCGGCACCTGGATTTACCCAAATGGATACAGTGCTCCATGGAGTTTGGCAGCAGCCAGCGGTGCGGTGGTAAGTATAGAAAGCGCCTAAAGCAACCTTTCAGCCAAAGAGTGGTAAACTTTGGCAGACTCAGCAAAGCCCTCAAGCAAGCCCGAGCGAACTTGAGGGCTTTGCCTTATCTACCATTCCTTATAGGCGTTTGTGATGCTGTTGGTGGTATTGGTCAAATCCAGCGGGATCATCTCCGCTGGCATGTAGCTGCTGGGTCCTTGTGTGCCAGCTACAGCGTCGATATACATCGAAAATTTGCCTTCCTCACTGGTGATCAGGAGATTGCTGACCCCAACATCGTCTAGCACAGGTTTGAACTGTTGCACAAAGGCAGTGTCCACTCCCAACATGCTGGTGCGAGCGTTGTAGTGAGGACGCTTGTTTTGGCGCAGTCGTAGGAGAGTGTCTAGTCCCTCCATGCTGTGAGGCTGCACGCGAGTGCCAAAGCCTACGTTTTTGTAGCCCAGCAGCAGCAGGTCCACTCCACGATTCCAGCACTCTTCCAGCAGCACGGCCGTGTCGCTGATGTCCACGCTGCCCACCACATGCTGGGCCACAACTCGCACAGTACGGTCGGGCCACCTGGTTTGCGATCGCTGATTGATCACATTGTCAATTTTGTCTACCTTGGCCAAATCTCGGGCTGTGTGAACACTCACACCAATGGCCCCCACAAAGGCACGAGTGGCGGTGACTAGTGCATCGTCACGCAGCCAATCCACACCAAACGTGGTAAAATTGGGCACAATATCTTGCTCTGCACACAGCTTGATAGCTTCCTGTAGATGCGGATAGTGAGTGGGCTCGCCGCCGCCAAATGCCACTTCAAACACTCCCATCTTGCCCAGGCTGGTGAGAATGTTCTTGACATCTGCAAAGCTGGAATGCTGGCCTTGCGGTGTGCTGCCTTGGTAACAAAACGCGCACCGGTACGGGCACTGGTCAGTTAATTTAATGTCTACTAATTCTGGCACACTGCTCTTGTTATAATCACCTGCCTCAGGAGAGAAACTGAAGCGCACTTTGGTGCCATTGCGTCGATCAAACAGCACCCAATTGAGGCCATCTTGGCGAACTCGCTGTCCATTGAGATGGTAGAAAAGTTCGGTTCGGCCATCCTGCCAACTGTTGAGCGGGGGTTCCTGCCCCTCACTGTTGTCGTTGCCACCTAGGATCACAATGCCAGGTTGCTGAATGAAGTTATACATCTCACGCACCAAGCGAGGGTTGGCCTTCAAAGTCTCTCCAAGACCATACCACGCACTTTGATGATCCACATAGCAGTCGCTGGGAATCTCGCTCTCATCTAGGTCAACTCCCAAGAGGCTGTTGACTGTGTGGATCACTTCGCCGCGGGTGAGATCAGCACGTTCCAGTGCAGTGATCAATTGAGAAATAAAATAGGCAGCCTTGCTGTGAGGATCTGCTAGTGTAAACTGTTCCCACCCATACAGCCAACGCTGATATTCGTCCGTGCCCACATGCTGTCCAGCTGGCACCATCACAATGCTGTGACTGCTGCTGCTGTTGGTGGCAAATCCAGCACGAATGTTGGTGATCTTCACGGTGGCCTCAAACTGTTGTTACTGCTACTGTTATACAGCGGCCCGGGCGTATGTCAAGCCTAGACTAGATCTCTTATGTCAAGGATGTCAGCATTTTTGCCCACTTCTTTGATGAAGAATGCACAGAGAGGCCGTGGTTTGGTCTCCAGAGGCACAGCCAAAAAGTGTCCATTCTTGAGTTTGGGAAAACACCATCTCACATCAGCAAACACATTGGCTATTTCAAATCGCAAGAAACTGGGCATGTATCCATTGATGGGATTGAATGCAAACACATCAAAATCTTTGTCGTTGAGATCGATCAAGCGCATCACTTCTAGATCGCCACCGTGTTTGTCACCAATCACCACGCTCCAGTCAAGGGGCATTTGAATGTTGAAGTCGCCTATCTTGATATCCGCACAAGGGCTGCTGAAGATGTCAAGAAACACCAGTGGTGGCCAGTAGTAGTCCACATTGTGTGTGTCGCTGTGATCCAGCACACAATAGCGTAGGTCGTCTATCTTCTCTGGCAGTTGATTGAGATCATATGCCATGTTGTCGTTGGTGAGTATTTTGATAGCTGTCTCCCGTGGGCTGATCTCATATTTAAATGCTGTAGAGCCTAGAAGGTGATCTTTTTTACCTCAAATGGATACTGGGCATTTTTGTAGAATTGTTTCCTTTTGAGCAAATGATTGTTGCTGAATTTCATTCGGCTGCAAACATCATAGATGCTCACGCTGTCTTTGTCATCAGCCATTCTTAGTCCTCTACCAATACTTTGAATGGTACGAACAAAGCTTTTGCCCGCTTCTACCAACACCAAGTTGAAGATTCGGTTGATTGAAATGCCAGTTGAAGTGGTGCCATAGGTGGCGATCATGATCTTGTTGTCGCTGAAGTTGATTTCTTTGTAGTGTTCTCGCCTGTCTTTGCTCTTCATTTCTCCACTGATAAACACACTGTTGCTGATTTGGTTGTAGAGTTTTTGTCCAGTTTCGATGCGATCAACCAACACCAGTGTGTTGCCCTGCTCTCCCAACTGTTCGATCTGTTGAGCCAGCCAGGCCAGCCGTTGATCATTTGTGACCAAATATTTGAGCTCTTCTTGGTAGTTTTTGTAGAATTGTGTTTCTTGAGTGTGCCACACAGTCACATGACATTGTGCCAACACACCTTTGTCTTGCAGCTCTTTGGCAGTGAGAGTGCCAATTTGAGGACCAATGGCAGTGAACAAGCCCATCTGTTTGTAGTCTTCTTCGGGAATGGTGCCAGTGAGACCCCATCTGATGGGCACATTCTTGAACACAGTGGTCATCAGCTTGTGTAGTACATTGGTATCCTTCACCATGTGGCACTCGTCCACAATCACTGCTGTGAGATTCTTGAGAAACACACTCATTTGATCTGCATCAAGGCAGTCTTTGTGTTTCTTGTCCAGCACATTGAGACTCTGCCAAGTGCAGATGGTGTGAGTGGCATCATACTCTTTTCTATCACCAAACAGCACGCCCACATCAAGCCCTAGATTTCTGTAGTCCTCTTCAGTCTGCTGCACCAGGTTTTTGTTGGGCACAATCACTATGGTTCGGCCATACTGCTCCACAATCTTGCTGAGTGTGGCAGTGATGATGGTTTTGCCACCTGATGTGGGCAGCACGTTGACCCCGGTGAGATTTTGCAAACAGGTGTTGATGGCATCCACTTGATAGTCACGCAGGCTGATGGGCTGACCAGAGAATCGGTGACCGTGCGGCCACATGATATCGGAGAGATAATCCTCCTCAACTGGTTCAAAATCAAACTTGTGATAGGCACGTTGATCATCAATTTCAAACTCATACCCATGCTCTTGCAGCACCGGCAGCAGCTTGTCTAGACAGTTGAGATAAGTTCTCCCACCCATGGTCATAAAACTGGTGGTACCGTCCCATCTGCCCAGCCGATAGGCCGGGCTGTACCTAGCACTAGGTAGGAAGAATTGCACCTGTTTGATCATGGCCCGCTTTACTGGGAGATCAATGTTTTTGATGTGAACATTTACTTCGTCTTCGATGACGATGTGAGCCACGTTATCCATTTGTCTACGCCTGTTGTGTATTCTTACTTACTATAGGCGCGGAATAATCTAGTCACAAACTATTCAGCCAACAAAAAAGCCTTGCAGATCAAACTGCAAGGCTTTTTTGCTGAAGTGTGTGGTGGCCGGGGGTCCTACTAAACGGGCAAGTTAAACCCCTCCCTGACCCTGTTTCCAAGGTCCCAAATATGGAGCCCGCCCTGGGAGTTATCAGGGCAATTTTCACCGGCTCAGCACACAACGCTAGACCACAATTACCTCGTCAAACCCTTCATCAGTGGTAGGAGCTTCAAGCTGAGAAATCATGCCCTGCAACACATTCCACGGAATGCTTTTGCCCGGCCTGCTGGCCAAACGACGCTCTAGCTCCCGGGGCTCGGGGGTGGGAAAGAAAACTGCCACCTTGTGGTAATTGTCTGGGATACTGGCTAGCTTGGCTGCACGGCTTTTGGCTGTGACATTTGTTTGATCCCAACAAATGTCATCTCCGTCCTTGACAGCCATAGCCAAGTCTGCGTTCATGATGGCAGTGGCACGCTTGATGTGGCCCTTGAACACCTCACTGTAGGTGCGACCCTGACGAGCTGCCTCCGCATCGATGTGCCTATCAGTGCTGATGATCACAGTGTCTAGACCAAAGCATTGCTGGTCAATCCATGTGCTCTTGCCTGCACCAGGTACTCCCACCAACATCCACAGAGTAGGCATCTTACATCTTTCCCACGCAGTAGGGCATATACCGCACATTGGTGCCGGCCTCAGCCTCAGCTCGATTCATACCCATCACTGCACGCTTTTCCCAAGCGCAGTTGGGATTGGTAGCCTCAAGCCTCTGTGGCGTGGTGCTGGGCTCTCCAGTGAGCATGAGCATAACGATGAGAATGCTGTTCATATTCTTTTTTCCTATCAAACTTATTCAGGCCAGTTGTCAGCCAGCATGCCCACTCGAAACTCGCCAGTCTTGAGTTCCAGCAGGTTGAAGCCTATGTCGATCATCTCGTCCCGGTCCACAAAATAGCGCATGAAGGCCACTGTCTTGCCCGGCACGGTGTTGGTGGGTTCCACATACTGGTGGGGTGTCACGCCCTCATCATACACACCAATCCGTCCCCGGTCATCTTTGTCATCAACAGTGGGCTTGCGCGGGCCCCACATGTCCCAGCTGGCTGGATTGGCAGCGTGATCCAGAAGCTGCTGCATCTCCTCTTCAGTTGCGTGGGCTCCATATGCCACTTGGAGGATCTGTGGATTGCGTTTGAGAAACTCAGTAAGGTAAACAAGTGCAGCCTGATCAGTTGGTGTCATCTCTATCTCCTAGCTCTATTTCAGCACTTTAGCAGTAAGTTGGTTGGCATGCAACCTATTTTTTTTGGTATCAACCTACTGAGCTAGATGCTCAAAGTCACAGTCATTAACCTCAGACCTGCCCCGTAGTGCTGCCATCTGGTAAGGATTGAGATAGTGCCTATCATGTGCAGCAAAGCCATCCAACAGCGCCTGCCACACTGCATTGTGTGGCAGACCCACTCCTCCTCGATAGCACCGAGAACCAAGCAGCAATAGATCATACACAAGCTGTGGTGTGACAGTTTCTCCACTCAGCAGTTGGCTGACCTTTTGGGTCACTCGCTGTTCCGTTGTGGGCTCATGTACCTTAAGACGATTCCCACGCTTGCTCATGTGTTATATCCAACCGCGGCTTGCTGCAATCTCTTCCTCGGTATAGCACCCACCCATCCTGTCGGGATTTTTCTCCCAAGAGCCTGCTGCCAGGTTTGCCCTCTGGGCCGTCTGTACCTTTCGGAGCTCCTGCAGAATGCGATCCAGCTCAGCCACGTTCACTTCAACAAATCCCTGAGTGGCTTGAATTACAAGGGAGTCGCCTGTGTAACAGGCAATGTGGCTCAACAGCTCGCGCTTGCCTTGGATGGTGTGTTCCAGATTCGAGATCACCTGTTCCAGTGTCACCCTATTCCTCCCGCGTCATCAGTGCCATCACGCCTGCACTGCCATACTCGGCTAGTCCGCGATGCTCGTCTTCAACGAGATCTCGGATTTCAGTGGCCAGCTCCTCCTCAGTCATCTCATGGAGCCTGTTTTCATCTCGGAGCACGAACTCCACCGTCACCAGCACTCGCTTCATTTTAGCGACCCCCGTTCTTGAACAGCGTCTTGGCAGCGCGGCTCTTCCAGTTGGTGGGCAGCGCCTTGGCAAGGTCCGCAGCCTTGATCACGGTGCGGAGGTCCACAGTGTGCAGCCGGCTCACATTGTCGATGAGCCACTGGAGCAGGTCTTCCTTCTCGCGGCGCGTGAAGTCATACTCGTCCAGCATGCTGGTGTCCATGGCAATGTTGCGGATGTGGATGATGCGCTCACGGAGCGTGTCAATGTTGAGCGCCAAATAATGCACGCGGCTCATCAGCGCCTGCAGGTGGTTGGCAATGCGCGGGCTCTTGGGGTTGTCCCACTTGATGTTGGTGAGGAAGATGATGCCGCCCTTGAATTCGAAGCTGGTGGGCACGCCCTCCTTCTCCAGGATGGGGGTGTTGGTGCCCCAATGCACACGGCGCACCTTCTTGGTGTCCAGCACCGCCTTGAGAATGTTGAGGCTGTCTTCGTCGTAGAGCGCACCATCAGCATCGTCCAGCACCAGCACGCTGCCTTCCTCGCTGTAGCGATAGAGCATGCAGTAGAGGTTCAGCGCCGACGTGTAGCCCTTGAAGATGTCATACTTGGGCATCACGCCCATCAGCTTGGTGCTCACGCCCAGCGTGGTCTCCAGCTCCTGCTCCACAGTGTGGCTCTTGCCCACACCAGCCGGGCCGCTCACCACCAGGCCCTTGACCACACCGTTGGCCACAGCCGAAGTCATCTCGCCCAGGATCTCGAAGGTCTCGCGGAGGTCCTGGCCAATCTCATCATCGCTACGCTCAGCCTCAGCGTCTGCGGCGTTGCTGGCATCAACAGCACGGTTGCCGGTGCTGGGGTCAATCATCTCGAAGCCCGTGGGCCCCACGTAGATCCGGGCCTTGCCGTTGCGGGTGTCGGGATGGCCAGTGCCATCCACCGTGATGTAGGTGCCGTGCGGGTCCTTGCCCAGGTGGCCCAGCAGGCGGAACACGTGGTTCTCGATGGCAGCGCCCTGGCGGGTCTTGCCGTTCAGCACACGAACAAACGCATTGTTGAGTTCCATGTGGTCTAGTGCTCCTTGCTTGTTGTGGCCATTATAGCAGCGGTTGGTGGATTGGTCTACCGTTTTTTTGCCTTGGCTGCCACTTTTTTCTGTGGCTTTTTTGCAACACCTCCTGCCCTCTTGGGGCTTTCTGCGCTGCAACACGGCTGTTATAGCACAGGGCCCGGGGCTGGTCAACCAAAAAATGCCGTGGATTTGCTCAATCTTTCCTCAAATTTTTGGTTGACCAAACCCAAAAAGCTGCTATAATGGCCACATACACAGCAAGGACACCTAGCAAATGGCCAAGAGTGCAAAGATTGCTCGTGCAGTGATCACCCTCACGGGCAAGGGCACTTGCCTGTTCAACGACCGCATTCAGGGCGGGAGGAGCATCAAGGTGTGGGGCTGGGAACGCGAGCACTATGAGCTGGCCATGCAGGCCATGGCTCTGCAGGGCATCAAGGCCAAGCTTGTGACCACCCCTGTGTTCAAGAATCTCACCTGGCAGCCCGGTGGCAACCTGCGCATCCATACGCAGGAAGCGTAAATTTCGGTTGACCTCTAGGAAAAATCTGTTATAATGCCCACATACAGCAAGGAGTTCTACACCATGACCGAGAATCCCACCCTCCGTCTTCGTCGTCTGCTGCTGATCATGGCTGCTGGCGGCAATGTGCGCGATGACGTGCTGCGCGAGGCCGAACGCGAGGCCCAGCTGCACCAGGCCAATTCCACCGAGTTCGCCTTCCCCCATGCCGAGGTCAATCGCCCTGCTGCCTAAAAATAACGGTTGACCACGCTGCTATTTCTGCTATAATCACCGGGCAAGCAAGGGAACACCACAACATGCGCGATGATGTCACCCGCTACGAAGCCATGCGCCAGCGCACCAAGGAGGTGCTGGCTCTGGCAGAGCAGCTCTACGGTGTGAAGATTGAACCCACCATCAGCTTCAATCTTCGTGGTCGGGTGGCTGGATGGGCTGGCTGCAAGCTTTGCAGCACAGGGCGGCAGTACAGCCTCCGCTTCAACTGCGAGCTGATCCAGGGCAAGCATTTTGACGACATGGTCAACCTCACTGTGCCGCATGAAGTGGCGCACCTGGTGTGCTATGCTCGTCCGGACCTGGGCAGCAAGCATGATGCTGGCTGGCGGCGAGTGTGTCTGGCGCTGGGCGGGAACGGTCAGCGTTGCCACAACTATGAGGTGGCGGTCAAGGGTCGCTGGGACTATATCACCGACCGTGGCAACAAGGTCAGCGTCACCCGGCGTCATCACACCATTGTGCAGAGCGGGGGCGTGCTGCGCTTCAAGCGCGGCCTGGGCACCATCGACCGTTTCAGCCCCTGCGCTCCTAGCGGTCAACCCATTCCGCAGGTGAGCCCCAACGGAGTTCGTCCCGCCAACGTGCCTGGCGCATGGCCCACCAGCAACAACGTGGCTCCGCCTACGCCCAAGAGTGCTCCTCCTGCTGCCCTTCCTGGTGCTGCTCCGGCAGCTGGCGAAACTTGGGCCAGCCAGGTGCGGCGTTTGATTGCCCTGCACAAGCCCATGGGCGGCAGCATGGAGCAGGTGGTGACAGAGGCTGTGGCCCTGGGCATGAAGCGCAGCAGTGCCGTCAATTGCGTGAAGTTCAACTGGCATCGAATTTGAAAGGTCCTCACATGGAACCCAAGAACCAAGACCCCAACAACCCCAAGCCCTTCAAGATCTACTACGTGGGAGGATGGGACAAGATTGATCCAGAGGTGGATGCGTGGCTGCGAAGCTATATCACAGACTTCTTCTCTGGTGAGAACGTGAACATCAGCTTCGAGAATTTCCTTGAGAATCCGGATCTAGCTGCTCTTGAAATGCTGGATCAGCAGGTGCAAGGTGATGATCATCCCGAGGCACTTGACATGATCATGGGTGCCTACCGTCGACACCAAAACAACGGCTAGTGACGGTTGCAAGGCAACCAGTGGCCCGGCATAATCTAGCATGAGCACTTATAAGCAAGCTGGAGTAGACATCCAGGCAGGAGACCAATTGGTGGATGCCATCAAGCCCGTGGCATCTCGCACTCAAAGGCCAGGCGCCTTGAGCAGCATAGGTGGCTTTGGTGCCGTGTTTGACATCAAAGCCACCGGCTATCAAGATCCTCTCTTGGTGAGTACCACAGATGGTGTGGGCACCAAAATCCTGCTGGCACGAGCTGCTGGCAATTGGCAAGGCATCGGTCAAGACCTTGTGGCCATGTGTGTGAATGATCTCTTGGTGCAGGGTGCTGCGCCCTTGTATTTCCTGGACTACTACGCCACAGGCAAGCTAGATGTGCAGGAAGCTGCCGCAGTAATTGAGGGCATTGCCCGGGCTTGCGAGGCTGTGGGCTGCACTCTAGCAGGTGGCGAAACAGCGGAAATGCCCGGCTTGTATCAACCAGGTCACTTTGACCTTGCTGGCTTTGGGGTGGGCGCAGTGGAGAGACATCAACTGCTGCCACAGAATGTGCAGGAGGGAGATGTGGTGCTGGGATTGGCCAGCAGCGGACCACACAGCAACGGCTTCAGTTTGATCCGAAAGATCCTAGAGAATGTTGATCCTGTTGAACTGGCCTCCCAGCCAAGCTGGTGCAAGGGCACCACCATCTTAGATGCAATTGTGGCTCCTACCAGACTCTACGTGTCTAGCGTGCTGCCTCTGGTCAAACAGAACTTGATCTCAGCAGCCTGCCACATCACAGGAGGCGGGCTAGCGGCCAACTTCTCTCGAGTGTTGCTCGAGGGGTTGGGCGCCAGCATCAATCTGCCTCCTCGTCTACCACCTCTGTTTGGTTGGTTACAACGCAAGGGCAATGTGAGCACCGGAGAGATGCTGAGGGTGTTCAACTGCGGAGTTGGTTTCTTGGTGGTCACAAGGCCTCATCACCAACAGCAGGTAATAGAGCACCTCACTGTCGCAGGCGAGCATGTGGAAATCTTGGGAAGGATACACTCTCGAGAGCCAGGGCAGAGCGTTGTAAATGTGAGTCTCTAGGAATTGAGCGGATGGCCAGAACCGAAACTTTGTGGTGTTGTGAGGTGGTGCAGACCGCATTGAAACGCACCTGCACACACCACACCCTACCTCAAAATTGCCCGGACATGTTGGTCAATTGGGCCTCCTACCCCACACTTTTTTGCAGCCAATGGACACAAACGCAATGGACCCCATCACTCCAATAACAAGGTGGCACGAGGACGGAACCAGTCCGGGACCAGGCTCTGAGGTGTTTGTGTTTGGCAGCAATCTTGCAGGCATCCACGGTGCTGGTGCAGCTCGTGAGGCGGCGGCCAAATTTGGTGCCCTGTATGGTTGCGGTCAGGGATGGCAACCGGGCAATCAAAGCTATGCCATTCCCACCAAGGACCGTCGTCTCCACACTCTGCCTTTGAACGAAATCAAACTCTACATTGATGAATTTGTGCGTCTCACGCAAAGCCCCTTTGTTTTGAATAGTGGTTACTGGGTTACCCGAGTGGGCTGTGGCCTAGCTGGTTATCAAGACCATGAGATAGCACCTTTCTTCCGTGGCGCACAAAATTGCAGTTTCCCTCTGCCTTGGCGAGCGTATCTGGAAATTTCAAATGATTGACATAGCTTTTCCTGCCAGTCGTATCCGTCACTACATGCGGGTCACAGGCCGTTCAGGGCAGTGGATAATGCAACAAAGCTATATTGCATTGATACACAAGATCAAAACCACTGAAGATTGCTATTACCTTGACTTCTACAAAAGTCGGGATCATGCTACAATGCTGGAGTGGTGCGAAAACGCATGGGGCCCGCCTGTGGTTGGTGAAACATGGTGGCAACTGCTCACTGGTCAAGCTCATCTCACACTTGTGGTACGTGGAGAAGATCGTGTCACACAATGGAAACTCACATGGGAGTAGGCCGTGACTGAGCATTTGAAATTTTTGGCTCGAGAGATTTTCGCCTTGGTGGGTGACGAGCAGTATCAAGAGCTGGACAGCATCTTGGGTAACATGGATCCCACAGGGCAAACAGAAGTGGAGATGGTGGCACTGCTACGCTACAGCTATCTTGCTCGCAACCATCTAGTGAACTACCACATCTACCTAGATCAAGTGGCCCAGGAATTGCTCCGTCGTGGTCTTGATGTGGAGAAGATACTGCATGGCCTGCCTCTCTACAGCATTGACAGGTATCCATGACCGAATCTTTGTTTCAACATAAGGTGGCTTGCATCGTCACAATCAAAGATCTGATGCAGCACACCAAGTGGTGTCGCCAAAACATCGGGGACTGGTTGATTGACTGGTATCACTTGTATGACCCTGAACGAAAGGTGTATTGGTATTGTTTCTCCACTGAAGAAGATCTAGCCTATTTTCAACTGGCTTGTTGCTGAAAGGAAAACACAAGTGAGCAAGTTTTTGGTAGTTGGCGGCGCTGGATACATTGGCAGTCACTTGGTCAAGATGCTGGTTGACCAAGGTGCTGTAGTAGAGGTGCTGGATGATCTCAGCACAGGTCATAGGGAGGCAGTGCCCTCTCACGTAGCGTTGCATCAAGGCAGCTTGGCCAACAGAGATTTTGTGAGACAAACACTAGGCGTTGGGCCGTGGACATGCGTGTTTCATTTTGCAGCACGTAGCTTGGTAGGAGACAGCTTGCGTGATCCATTGGGCTACTTTCGAGCCAATGTGGTGAACTCGCTCAACTTGATTGAAGAGTGTGTGGCTGCTGGTGTAGACAGGATGGTGTTTAGCTCAACCGCAGCAGTGTATGGAGACGCTGGCGAAAGGCCTATCACAGAAGACTACCCAACGTGTCCGGTAAATCCGTATGGCCACAGCAAGTTGATGATTGAACAAATGCTCTCTTGGGCCGACACTGCACATGGATTGCGCTCAGCATGCTTGCGTTATTTCAATGCAGCAGGAGCAGACCGAAACAGGGTGTTGGGCGAGAGTCACCATCCAGAAACACATCTCATTCCTTTGTGTATTGACGCAGCCTTGGGTCGTAGAGATGCCCTTGAGATCTTTGGTAATGACTACCCCACTCCCGACGGCACCTGTGTGAGAGATTATGTGCATGTGGAGGACTTGGCCCGGGCTCATTTGGCTTGCGTGCCGCAGCTTCACCATGGCAGCTTCAAGGTCAACCTAGGCACTGCTAGAGGCTACAGTGTGCGGGAGGTGATTGCTGCTGTTGAACGAGTTTCTGGGCTCAAGGTGCCCTATATCTTGGGAGCGAGACGAGAGGGCGATCCAGCCTCGCTTGTGGCCAGCAATCAAGCAGCGCAAAAACTGTTGGCTTGGCAACCGCAAATGAGTGATCTTGACACACTGGTCTCCTCAGCCTACAAATGGAGAATGGCAAATCCAAGAGGATATCTCACATGATTGCATGGATAGCAAACAAGGTTGCAGCGCAGAACCGATGGTATGACAGTCTCAGTGACAGTCATCGCGGACTACGCTTTCTCCTGTTTCTCACGCCTATGCTGCTAGGGTTTACTGTGGATCTCTATTGGGTGGTGTTGTTTAGCGGCACGCCCGTTTTCACCTACTTGGTATGGGGTTTGATGGCATTGTGGCGCATACCTTACGTGGTCAGGCAGCAAAGAGGACGTTGACATACACCGAAACACTTATATACTAGCCCTGCAACAGGAGTTTACCATGCGAATCTCAGTCCCTTTCTCACCAGGTCACACGTTCTGGAGCCCTCGAGTTCTCAATCATAGTGAGCTGATCATTATCACACACGAGGGGAAAGAATATTCCCGCAGGGAAGAAACTCTAGAAATCAGCGCCAGACACAAACGAATCACTCGAGTGGAAATCACGCTGCGTGAAAACGGTGAGCCTAGTTTTCAGTACTGGGCAGTGAACACGGATGGCACTACTTTACTTCCCACACTAGTTGATCCGCACTCGGGATTCAACACAGAAAGCGATGCCATTCTCTTTGCTCGGCATTGGCGCGATACACAAGGCACGGAATATTTTGGTGGCCCAATTGAATCAGTTGAGGGTGACCACATTGATGAGTGACGAAACTATCAACTATGTGATTGCGCGACCATGGGACGAAAGAGAACCCAACAATCTCTGCATCTACTATTTGCATGGAGATATCCATCGTGGTACAATAGAGGATGCAATGCTGACTCTCGAACGTACTCACAAAGCCAATCCTAGATTTGAGTATGCAGTGTATGAGGTATTTTATCGAAAGCTGAGCTAGACTGTGGCCAAAAATCTCGAAACCAGTTGCATTTTTGAATTTACTATGGGGAATGTGACCAGTTGGGTCGTGCGACTACCCAACGAAACCAATGGGCATGACCCAAAAGTGATAAACTGGCTCGTTGAGAGATTTGGCATAGATGACACAGAATACTGGTCAAAAATTTTTACCAACAATAGCTCTATCCACAACAGTCTGTGGAAACGAGGCAGCATCTGCACCTTTGTTTATCAAGAATACTGGTTCACAAACCGAGAAGATGCAATTGAAACATTTTTGGTCTTTGGATAAGATCACACCAAGAAAGGAACACTATGCTAGATACTATGGCTGAGGTAATGCAAACTGCCTATGCTCGCGGATGGATCACAACTCGAGATGGGAATGTGAGTCTGCGGAGGCAGGTACAGAACTGTATGTATATCACTCCCACAGGAGTGCGCAAACAGGCTCTCACCAGCGAGAGCATGATCAAGCTCTATTTCCCCGAAGACCCCATGAGTCCCGATGCATGGAGCCGCATGACTCGTGCAGATGACCCTTACCAGCAGCGGATCATTGGCTTGCGTCCCAGCGGCGAGCTCCCATTTCACTATTGGCTGCAAGTGAACACGCCCACCAGCAATCGTGTGGTGCTGCATCTCCATCCCACACACATTGTGGCTGCCATGTATGCTGGCATGGACCTACAACAGATTGTGCGTGATTTCCCAGAGCTCGAGAACCATACAACTGTTGGCCCCACGGTGGGCAAGGTAAAGGCACAAAGCACCGATCTAGGCACTGCTGTTGCTGAAGCCTTTGATGTGAAAGCTGACGGCAGCATCAACAGCCACATCATTGGACTTCACATGCACGGCGTGGTAGCAGTGGATGTGGATCCTTGGCTGGCCTATGGTCACATCGAGAGGCTCAATCATGTGTGTGAGATTGTGCTGGCAGCCGGAGGGATGCGTGCCAAAGGTCACTGAGCACGATCTCAGTGCCTTATCACAAGATCGCCTACAAAAAGCCGTGATGTGGTTTTATGACAGCTATGGAGTGAGCGGAGCCAGCGCCAACAAAACCACCGGTCTCATGGAGCTACACATGAGCATTGATGACTTCTATGAGGCAGCTCTCACCTTGTATGACATGTATCAAACCTCCCTTCTAAGGGCACAACATGCTGATCTGCAGGATGAATACAGGCGCTATCAAACCCTTCTTATGCTGATAGCCAGCCTTGGCAGCCCAGATAAGAAAACTGTTGACAGTTGATGTGCCTGCCTTATAATGAGCACATCAACAACACAGCAAGGACATTGCTCCAAATGAAACAGCTTCTTCTAGCCTCGGTTTTTGCTCTAACAGCTACAGTTGGTGCCAATGCACAATCTGTGCAGCCTGGGCCAAAGGCCATCAACACTGGTGGTCAAGCCGGTGCCTATCACAGCACGTTCTGCCCGCCACTGCCTCCGGTGCTGGCCAATGCGTACTTTCAGGGCTATGCCTGCACTCCCAGCGCAGGCACAGTTGAGAACATTCAGCGTGTGCTGGCTCAGCCCACCAACATTGGCTTTGCTCAGCTAGACGTGTTTGCTCGTGAGGCAGCAGCTCGTGCTGAAGAGTTTGCTCGTCTACAGGTGATCCGCACTGATATTGGATGTGAAGGCCTGTGGATGGTCACAAAGAACCCAGATCTGGATTTTGGGCGTGTGCTGGGCCTGGCACGACGCATTCAGTTTGTGCTGCCAGCCAAGGGTTCGGGCAGCAGTGCCAGCTTTGATTATCTGCGGAGCATCGACCCCGAAGGTCTGGGCCGTGTGGGCGACAGCAACATCACCTATCTGCGCGATGCTACCGAGGTCATCAATCGAGTGGCTGCCAGCACACAGGGCGAGGTTGGCTTCTTTGTGCAGTTTGCAGATCCACGCAATGCCAACATCAAGCTGATGGTTGAGCGCGGCCTGCATGTGATCCCGGTTATCAGCCGAGAGATTCTGCGAGCTCGAGTAGGAGAGCAGGCTGTCTACAGTGCTCAAACCTTCCGACTGGCCGAAGGTGGCATGTTTGGTATTGGCGGGCGGTCACTGTCGGCCACAACCAGCTGCACTCCAGTTGCGCTGTTTACTGGTAGCCCCACTGCCTTTCAGGATCGCAACGGCCAAGATGATGCACGCGAGATGATTCAGCGCCTACAGCAGGTCAACCGCGATGCCATGCTGCCGCAGGACAACGCCATTGCTGCCATTCTCAAGGGAGCCACTCGACTGAGCCAGGCTGCTGTAGACAAGGCAGTTGAAGGCGTTGACGCTGCACGCCGTGCGGTGGAGAACCGCTGATGTTGAGCCGAATCCCATTTTGGGGTTGGCTGCTGGTGATCCTAGTGGCGTTGTATCTAGTCTACAACCCACTAGGGTTTAGCTTGTGGCACATGTGGACCATGGGCGATGTGACCTCAGCTCTACCCTTGAAGATTCTAGCATCTCTGGTCGTGTTTGCTGTGGTGGCCCTGGTGCTGCATGGATGCATCACTAGTATGAGTGTGGCAGGACTGGCGCTGCTGCTGTCACTTGTGCTAGCAGGATTGTGGAGCATCCACTCTTTGGTGCAGTTTGATCCCAGCAGCCTAGACTTTTGGACCTGGACTGCTCAACCACTTGCTGCACTGGTGCTAACAGTGGGCTGGCAGTGGCCCAAGATCTGGAGGCGCAGCACAGGAAGTGTCACAGTCAGCGATGCCGACACACCAGCCTAAAAACATCAACATCAACAGCACGCTCACTCTGTGAGCGTGCTTTTTCTTGAAAAAAACGCAATGCCATTCCCATTTGACCCCACCCAACTCACACAAGAATCTATCCTAGCTCTGGTGGCAGCTATTCCCAATACCGCAACCGAAGAGCTCTACACGTGGTATCAAACAATTTTTGATTTGGTGCCACCAGATGGATATGGGCCTCTCAAGCCAGCCTTCACTGAGTTTAGAACTGTTATATGTGAGACCTTGGCTGCTCGTGCTCCTGTGCATTGGAGAGTGATGGCCGAGGCTCGCGCAGGATTGTATCAACCGGCTGCTGCCGAGTCCGCTGCGCTGCCTACACCAACAGATGAGGAAAGCTAACATGCTCGCCGCAATTCGCAATTGGTGGAGAGACCTGCCAGGCATTTTCAAGGCTTGCTTAGCCATCAATGCCTCGGTCATTCTATTGTCACTGCTGGGCGGACCAGCTGTTGCATTCGTCTCAATGTTGGTCTCAGTGCTGTTGCATCTGTTGCTTTTGCTGTGCAGCCTCAGCTGGTGCAAACATCAATGGTTCGTGCGATTGGTCTGTTGGTTCGAAACGAATGCATATCCTGTGCAACTGATGGATTTTGAAGGCGGTGTAGTCAACACCATTGCATGGGGCGAATGGGCTCGACCTCTCTCAAGCTACACCTACTACTTTCATCGCATTGGTCCCATTGTTTTGTTGCCCAACGGGCTAGTTAAAGAAAGCTACCATTATTTTTGGAGGCCACTTGACAGCGAGCTTGAAATTGAAATGAGACTCACCTGGGACACTATTGTTGACTGGGACGGAGCACTGCTCATGGATCTCAACGAGCGCAGAAATCTACTCAACACCGTTCAAAAACGGAGCTAAATTGTAGTATGAGCCATATCTTTGAAAATCCCCAAGAGTTTCTTGCCCATCTCGAACGTCAAGTGAGCAACGTTGACCAGCTGGACGAGAAGACCAAACACAATCTCCTGCATGCCAGCACACATGCCATACGCTACTTGATTGAAAGTCAAGAAATTCTCAGCAGTCGCTTTGTGGCCTTGGTTGATTGTCTCAACAGTGCTGAGTTTCCCACATGGGGTCATAGACTGGCTGAGATCTACGCTCTAGCCAATGCTGGCGAAGTCACGCCAGAAGAAATGCAGGCTATTTTGAAGCGAGAAGTGGGTGTCTAGCACCCACTACAGCTCATGATCGTTCATTCCGGCAATCCGCAAGCGGGTGATATTGCCCATGCTGTAGCTTTTGGCATCAAAAGCTTTCATAATACCTAGATATCGATTGCGTACAAGTGCTACTTCGTTTATGAGACAGCTCATGTCCACAATATCATTTTCACCATCAATATATTTTTCAATGCTGCGATCGCTTAGCTCTCTGTTGTATCTCTCAAGATAGCGCCGATAGTGATCACTTCGCATTTTGTCATAGCGCACATTGAGGAATTTGAGCACACTTTCGATATCCTGCAATTGATCGAATCTGTGTGCCACTTGTCCAGGTAACTGTTGATTATTTCGTTCGAGACTGCCGAAGATCTTTGTCTCTTGTTTGGCAGTCTCAAGCTCATTGTTGTAGAATTCTATCATGTCTGGTAGCACACTGAGATCATTCTTGATTCTATAAAACCACACAGACTATCTACTCCCTATTCATAATCTTCGTCAGACGCTTCGTCTTCAAACAGCTCATCCATGGCTTGATCAAGATCATCATCTACGCCGCGTAGATCTTCTTGATCTTCAATCTCAACGTCATTGTCTACAAATACGCTGAGAAAGTTTACTGCCAATTCTTCTCTTTTGTTGGCAGGCACATACTCTTTCACTGTTTCCCATAGCTCAGCAACAATTTTTGCATCAATTTCCATTGGTCGTCCTTTCAATTTGGGATTGGCCTATTTAGAGGCAGCCGTTGTAGGTTTATGCTGCTGTCGCACAACCTGTGTGTCAATCAATTTATGCCACAAAAGTGCCACAGCTTGCGTGTACATCTCTTCCCACACGAGGAATGATTTTGCAAGGCATACGGCTGCTGATCAACTCCTGAATGGCATCAAGCCTGTTGGTTTCTTCACCTTGGCTGCTGTCAAAAGGATTGTAGCGCACAATATTGAACTCGGCTCTAATCTTTCTCTTTTCGATAGCACGTATCATATCTAGTATCTGCCCATCACTGTCATTCTCACCTTCGATAAAGGCACCATGCAGTTTGATAATCTTCTTGCTAACACTTTGATATTCTGCAAGAAGATCAAGAGCTTGCTCAGCTGGCATCGCACCAGGTAGCCAAGTTCTACGAAAGTCAGCGTCCATGCTGTAGAGACTGTAGTAGATGGTGGGTGTAACAATGGGAAAACATTGCACCAGCGTTTTCCGCAAACTGCGTGGCATGATGGTGCTGATGTTGAACTTGGGGGTCAAGTTGTGCTCTCTGCTGATCTCCCCCAGCTTGAGCAACAATTCTGTGCCGGTTTCGGTCACAGTGGGATTGGCCATCGGCTCTCCTCGTGCCATAAAATTGAGATGCACAACAGGAGCAGGAGCATCTTTTTGATAGTGAGCCAACACTGTTTGAAATTGGCTGACAAAGTCAGTGAGGTCAGCGTTGTTGAACTGTGTTTGACGTGTGGCAGTGAGATGACACATCCTACAGCCCCTATTGCAGCCGGTTTGACTGCTGAGGTATGCCACAAAGTATTGTGGCACCCTCCGCACATATCTACTTTCTAAAAAGCCCACCAGTTGCTGCTCAACAAAGTTTACGCTGGCATCCAGCTCACTTTTGAGAACTTGTAGACCACTATTACTCATCAACAGGCATCTCTTCGGGTGTTTCTTGTTGATGAGCGAGATCTCTCTTGCTCATGTGAGCATCAAACTCGTTCATCACTCGCTCAAGACAGCCATCCTCGTTGCGATCCCATGCCTTCTCAAACTTTTTGATTTGAGTGCCATCGAGAGCAGTGTAGCTCCACTTGTTGCCCTCTTTCACAAGTAGACCCTTTTGCACAAAGAGATCATAGAGCCCACTGTAGGGGTCCATGCCTTGTTCGTAAGGGATCTTGATTTCAACGCTGGTAAATGGCTGATTGTATCGCGTCTTCATCACCTTGCATTGAGCACGAATACCACGAACTTCAGTGATCTTGTTGCCCATCTCATCTTCCTTGAGCTTGAGCTTGCGCATGGCTAGCACAATGCTGCTGGCATAGATTGGGCCTTGACCACCAGAGATCACATCATCTGGATTGAACATGTCTTGGCTGGCATAGCTGTGATTGGTGCAAACCATGCCCACATCATACTCGCCAAACATGTTCACACAGTTGCGCACCAGTGCAGCCAGTGCCTTGGGCTTGCGGCCCATGTCACCCTTGAGATCGCCTGCCTCAAATTGGTTCACGTCTGTGGGAGTGAGCAGCATGCCAAGACTGTCAATCACAAACAGCACTCGAGGCCGTTCAGATTCGTCCACACTGCCATAGCGTGCCTTGTAGTCCTTCATAAAGTCGCTGATCAGTTTGGCCACATCATCAATCATGGCCATGTTCACTTTGAGTAGAGCTTCTTCACTGGTGTCAACATCCAGTGCATGTAGCCACTTTTGATCAAGCGCATTCTCGCTGTCAATCAGCACCACAAACACGTCTTGTTTCTGTGCATTTGATGCAATATTGCCACTGGCCAAGAAGCTTTTGCCCGATCCACTCTGTCCGCCCAGGAGCGTAACTTTGCCCAGTGGGATGCCTCCATCTTTGAAGCGGCCACTGATGGCATAGTTGAGGGCATAATTGCCAGTGCTGATCCACACCTTGGGATCACGAAAGCCTACGCTGAGGCCAGGAATGTTTTTGGTAATGTCTTTTCTAAATTTAGTCAGATCCAGGGCTTTGGTCATATTGTTACCTTATGATAGTGTTGTTGTAGAGAAACCAAGAAGTGCAACACGTTGCTGTGTTGCACTTCTCAAAAAAGCCTTAGCTTTTGGCAGCTTGGCGCTTGCGAATGGCAGCCAAGATGTCTTCTGGGCTAGTGAGCTTCTTGGGAGAGTCATCTCCAGCTGGAGCAGATGCTGGCTTGGCTGCTGCCTCAGTTTCAAATGGTGGATCTTCCTCAACCTTGGGTGCCCGAATGTTGAGATTCTTGGGCATGCTCACTGTGGTCTTCACAGCGTCCATGGTGTCACTGTTGCTCTTGTCAGTGTCTGTGTTGAGCCCATATGGCTTGTAGTATTGTGCATACTTGTCTGGATCATATGGCTTCTCATCCACACTGTCATGGAACATTTCCACAATGGCTTGCAGATGATCTTCGTCGGGCTTCTTTGGCAGATACTGGCTGAGATTGAACAGACCATGCTTGTCAATGGCTGCCATCTCTTCGTCTGTGAGAGCGCTCTCGCGACGTGCCCATGCACTCTGTCCGTAGTCAGCATAACCACCCTTGCTGCCTTTTACCAGACGGAAATCAAGTCCGCGCTCGTATTCAACTGGGCTGTTCTCAATTTCCAGATCAGCAAACACTGTTTTGATACGATCAAACACGCTGGGATTGATCACAAAACGCCGAATGGGATTTTCCGGCGCCTTGGCTAGATCATCTGTGTTGGGATTGGTACGCACAAAGCCTTGAAATAGATAACTCTTCTTGCGCCAATACTTGCGAGCCATGTCTTCCATTTCCTTGCCGCCCTTCCACCATGGACGAATCTCAGCATTGATGGGGCAACTGTTGGGCTTCCACATGTCCATGCAAGGAACCTGCACTTCTGTGGCGCGGCTGTTGTGTTGTCCTTTGATGCCTGGGAATGGCAGCTTGATGATCAGTCGTTCTACCCAAAAAAAGTCATTGCTGGTGTCGCCATCTGGTAGAAATCGAAGAACTGCTGTGCTGCCTTCACTGTTGTTCCAGAAGGGATAATTTGCATTATCGCCGCCTGTGCCGCCTCGTGGACGGTCTTTTGTTGCCTGTTGTTCTAGTAGTTTCTCTCTAATTTGTGCCAATGATAGTGCCATTTTCTATTCCTTTCTATGTGCCTATAATATGCCTATAAGTTTCAAGACAACAGAGAATCTTTCATCTCTGCTGACAAAGTATTTAGTAAAGTTGTGTTTAGATCAACAATCAATCCTCAAGTTTTTTGAGTTGATCTAGAATATCGTCAATTTGACTCAACACAGCCATGGGATCTTCTTCAAATCTACTGCTCCAGCCTACTACATTGCGGTTGAGGTTGTCCAGCACTGTGCGCGGATCTGTGCTGCCTGTTTCCTGGCTGGCAGCCAACACTTGAGTTGTTTCTTGATCCTCATAGATGCGGTCAAGGTCAAACTGTTGAAACCATCCATCCAGATCTCTCGCTTCTTTGAAGGTCATCGGCACAGTATCTCTGTTGCTCATGGGCTCAATCTCCGGTTGTGGTTGTGTGTGTAGCTGAGGCACTGCTGCCACAGCTAGGTTGACATCGTCTGGGAAAATGTCAGCGGGTGCAGGCGTAGTTTGCCAAGTGTTGCACATTTGGCGGGCTTGATCTAAGCTCTGTTGATAGTCTTTTGCTGAAGTCAATCGAGCAAGAACGTCCTTCAGTTGGTGTTGTGCTCTCACCACATCTTCTACGCAATCGGGTCTGTTAACACTTGCCCATCTCCGTAGTTTTCTCAATTGCAACACAGTGGTGACCAGCTGTTGAATTACTTCTCCGTCTTGATCCCAAGGAGCGTGTCCTTGATCAATGTGTTGTGCCATTGCACGAGCGCCCAAAAGGTGCCGAAACGGGAAACGATATCTACTGCCGTCTTGACCATGTAGGAAAATTTCAGCAATGCGTGTCCAGCGTCGAGCATTCTCGCTGTCATCCAGTCGTTGATTGTGACGAATCACCACTTCAGTCATGCCCACTCGTTGACGACTGGTCCTTGTGGTTCCTGTCCAGGTGCTTTCTTGCATAGGTTTTTTCTTCTTGTTCATCCATGCAAAATGTCTGGGTTCAAGATGTCTTGCAAATGGGCGGGTGCGAAAGCTGTGATTGTTTACATTATGATTAGCCAGTGTGTCTCGAATCCTTTCAAGCACATCAGGATCTGTAGAACTACTGGGATGAAAGGCCACCAATGGCATTGGTGGTTTACCCTCAGTGAAACCCAACGTAATCATCAGTGCAGCATCTCTTGAGAACAGTCGATCTGCCTCGGCTGGGTCAAATACTCGTGTGCCTTTGCTGTCGTACATGTAGACTTTGTGACCAAGGCCGCTCAATACCTTGAATATCTCTCCAGCCATCCATTTGTTGGGATCAGTTTCTTGTGTCATGTTGCTGCTCGAAGTTTTGGTATATTTACCACAGGCCTACACTGATGGGCATGGGTTCTTCTAGAGTGTCAATCTCCAGGAGATCGTTGTCCATGAGAGTGGCTGCTGTGCGGTCATCCCACTTGCTGATCATTT
>JACCDP010432552.1_pt1 | contig 32677 bp, 26 predicted proteins | sample 7445841 | NCBI WGS metagenome assembly JACCDP01 (sample SAMN15323441, study PRJNA562643) | freshwater metagenome | isolation source: river surface water | place: USA:Blue River Watershed | collected 2017-08-17 | reverse complement strand
CTGTTGCAACTGAATGCATGAATCCAGGTGTGTCACGCGAGAAAGCCCAGCCTAGTGCGAGACGACGCAAATAGATGTTTTGTTCTAGACCCTCTTCCATGACTTGAGTTCTTGGAATGTAGTCAAGATACCCACGTAGTCCTTCCAGAGATCCATTGCGAATTTCAATGAGTGCCGAAAACTGCTTGAGGGAAGAAAGAAGCCTATTGTTCGGCTGCATAGATTTTCCGTAACGCAGACTAAAATAGTTTGAGTCTAGACTATTAAGAGCAAGGGTTTCCATATAATCCAAAAGTTTCAGGAAAGGGTTCTTGTCCTGAATAGATCGCATGATCTCATCCTCGAGCTTGCCAACACCTTCGACATTCTGCACCCAATAGGTTTGAGTGCTATCGATGGGGATATATTCCCTAGCCAGGCTATAGCTTTCGACTTCGCTTGTGCTTGTAGGTGTGTCTCCACTCCGTTGCAGAACACCGTAGATTTTAGGTAGCCATCTCAAATGCTGGTTGTCAAAATTTAATTGATATAAATAAAGTCGTTCTGGGAGCCGTATTCCATCCTTTTGCTTTTTAAATTCGATTTTGGCGCTATCTTGTGTAGTAGTATAGGCCCAACCTGTGGGTGATCGATCTAATACGAGTCTTGCTATCAAAGAGGCAAGCTCTTTTGCTTTGAGCTTATTGAAAAGGTCAGTTCTTCGGGCAAAACTGAAAGTCTTGATAATGAGCCATTGATTCCCGACTCTATAGAAGAAGTTAATTTCAAGGATATGTCGTTTTTCGTAGATCTGTATCAACCACTGAAAGCGAGGCGCTAATCCTGTTGTTCTTGGAACATGACCAAGGTCAAGGCATTTTGCAGATTGTACCATAGCAATTTTGTTTTCTGAAATTCGAAGACTCTGTGTCAAAAAGGAACAGAACTGTTTCCAGCGAGATGCGAGGGTAGCATCAGATTTTAGGTCAGAGTCATACTGGTAATCGATAATGGCTGAGCTTTTGCCAGCAATGATGGGGGTCAATACTTTTTCTGAAACAGAGGGATCTTCTTCGTCTTGACCGTAAGTAGGTCCGAATGTCCAGATGCTCAAGAGAATGTATAGAACGAGGATCTTCATGCCACAGCCTGAAGTTTTTCTGCATGAAAGTCGATTATAAGCAGAGTTAGGTCATCTTCGAATTCGTCTTTCTTCTCGTTGAATTCCGTGACTTTTTCCATCATTTGAGTCTTTAATTGATCCGCTGGCTCCTCACCATATTCTTCTATCACCTTTTGCAGGCCCCGAGTTCCCCACATTTTGCCATTTTTATTTTTTGCCTCTGTCAGACCATCCGTATAGAGAATGATCCGATCACCTTCTTGAAGGGTCAGTACTTCGTCTACGAAGACTGCTTGGGGATCAATGCCTAATATTCCCACGACACGCTTAGCGGTTGAGAGACTAGTAAATCGCTTTTTTCCAGAAAGTCTAGAGTCGCTTTTGCTTTGGGGAATCAAATAGGGGTATGTATGGCCAGCGTTGGAATATGTGACGCACGTTTTTTCTCGGTCGAAGATTAAAATGAGAAAGCTCATGCAGAGTTTTCCCTCTAAGGTATTCCAAAGCAGTTCATTGAGTGTTCTAAGAATATCACTAGGATTGAGGGTTGAGCATTCTCCCTTATTGTACATAGTGGACCGGACATTTACGGCAGCAAACGCCATGGCAGTGATAAGAGCAGCTGGTGCTCCGTGCCCAGTAGCATCTCCCAAATAAACGAGCTCAAGATTGTCTCCAAGTTTGATTTGTCCCCAAAGATCGCCACTACATTCCGATGCTGGCTTATAATGAGCATGCAGAGAGATACCAAGGGTGTCGAGAGTCTTGTGCTTGAAAAAGGTGTTTTGAACTGTCTGAGCTGTGACTAGCTCTTGTTCTAGTCGCGCCTTTTCTCGCTCTTTCTCCAAGAGCAGAACGAGCTTCTTGGTCATCCACCGAAATGATTCTGCTAGATAGCCAATTTCATCATCACTTTTCTGAGGGATTTGTACATCAAAGTTGCCGTGAGCAATGTCTTGAGTGGCTTTGGTCAGGATTTTTAAGTGAGAAATAAGGCCGTTTACTAGGTACCAGGTGAAGAGAATAGCAAGCAGAAGAAAGAGCAGTGTCCATTGAAATATTTCGGTAAAAAAACCTAAAATAGCGGTTTGAATCGGAGTGGTTCGTTGGTGAACAACGAGGGTTGCAGGATAGGGGTGAAGATTTTGGAAGGCAATGTAAAAAGTATCTTTGTCACTCTTTGTTTCTCCTAAATAACCAGAGCCAAGGTCTTTGCCTAAGATAGTAGAGATTTTTTTGGCGGTGGTCGGGTCTTTAAAGTTGGATCGATAGGGCTTATTTGTCAAAAGGTCGATTTGCTTTCGATCCAATAGAAATAGTTTTTGTTGACTTTGAGAATCACTCCCTTCAAAAACCTTTTTCACATTGAAGGCAACTAGGAAGATATTGGTGATGGAGCTTTTGGAATCTTTCATCTCTCTCGCCAAAAGAAAGAGATTTTTGTTCCGAGGATGGCCTTGAATCGCGAGTTGCCTTTCGAATTTTATGGCACGAATTTCCGTAGCTAGGAGTTCGCTTTTGCCATCCGATGGGCCAAAGTAAAGGGAAGTACCTGCATCTTTAGACGAAACGAATTGGAGAGTGACCAAGCCTGGTTCGGTATCTTGTAAATTGAGAGCAAGGGACTGAAACTCTGTGGGGGAACTTCTCTGCAAGCTTTGAGCTATCATAATCAGCTTCGCATCCAACCTGCCAAGGCCACTGCTATATCGAAAGCCCTGAAGTTGGACGGAGTCAATGAGGTTGGCTTGATATTGTCGCTTCAAGGTATCGAAGAGATAGAATCCATTTTTTCCACTGATAAAGGCAACCAAAGCGACGACCAACAGGGTCACGAACGCAAAAATGCGTGCCCCTAGACTTTTCTTGCTGAGCTTTCTCTCCATGAAGGCCCCCCGATTCTGAGAAATCGGAATATCTGGCTAAAACTATAGCCAATTCTCTCCTGGATAAACTAAGACCGCTACGTCTAAGCTCACTGCTTAGCGTGGGAGAGGGAAAAGGTTCTTGTCTCGAGTATGGTTTAAATATCTGAAAATATTATAAGTAAGGTTGAAATTAAGTTTCTGTTTAAACTTTGCCGAAATCAAGAGTGTAAGGGGAAAGAATATGAATTCATTGAGATTTGTGTTGTTTGTATGGGTTTTGGCAAATGCATGTGGTCGTGGCGATGGGCTTAAGCTTTCGGTAGCCAACAAAGAGCTACTGGATCGTCCACCGGATGGCTACGTTGCTTATTCTCAAGTCGATTCGGGTATTGCGTTTGATAGATCTTGGTATCAGACTTTGACTCCAAAGCGGATTGTTACCGATGGATCTTTTGAATTTGCCGAATCGGTTAACGTAAAGCTTCAGTCCGTTGATGGCTTTAGTGTCAACTTTAGAGCCACAGCGCTCGTGAATGCAAGTGGGCAAGATCCTCTTGAGGGTAGGAAGATCTGGCAATCAGTCGCACCCTGGGACTTGCAAAAGGTGTTGGCATACTCATCTGCAGGAAAAGAAGTTTCTATCGCAGTGGATGGCTATCAAACAGCCAGTACCTTGAGTTTTGTTCAAGCGGACTTTGAAATCTTTGGATTTACAAGTTTGCAGTCGTCGGCTTCACCTCAGGAGCCCATCGAGCTTTTTGCATCCTTTCATCCTTTTACCAATAGTCAAGACTACTCTCCTGGAAGCTATCGAAACGAATTGGTCGAAGGTTTTTGGGAATTAGTACAGCAATAGTTTCGTCAAAGGTGCAACATGCTCATAAAGTTTGCAGGCTAATTTCTAGGCTTGGGTTTGTTGCGTTTAGTCTATTGCCGCATGGCCCAGGTCAGAGCACTTTGGGCTGCTCCCATCAGGCTTGATTCTAGACAAAAATCTCCAGCTAGAGCGAGTCCCGGACGATCTGCCCAATCCATAAAGCTTTGCTCGAGAGGACGCTCCGTTCTCGCAAAACGCCAACGATGAGCTTGCATAACAAAAGGCTTGGCTTCGGGAAAGTGACGCATAAGCTCCTGGCTTAAGGTGCTTACAATCGTAGTCGCTTCCGCTTCAAGATGCTGTTCGGTCCAAGTACGGGAGGCATGTATGACCCAAATTTTTCGAGGAACTTGTTCGTGAATCGTAGCCATGGCTTCGCCCTCTGCCAGACGGAGATAGGACGTCTCGATCTCAGGTCCTAGTCCTGTCTCCCAAGAGACGATGGCAGTCCATTGAGGAGAGTAACGAACGGTATCGGCAGCATGCAGGATGCGCTGTTCAAGGACCTTGTCCGTGGTACGAAAAAAAGCTGCAGCCTGAGGCAAAGGGGCTGTGATGAGGAGTTTGGGAGCCTCCCAAGTTTCGCCCGAACTCGTGCTCAACCGCCAGAGATCTTGCTGTCTTTCAATCTGAGTGACCGTAGTCTCGAGTTTAACTGTAAGGCCCTTGGCAAGTGCTTTAGGGAGTTGTGAAATTCCCTCTGCACACACGTAGGCGCGAGGATCTAGGCCTAAGGGAGCTGGCGTGAAAGCAACGCTGGCCAAGGCATTTTTCCAAACTTGAACCACATCCGGTCGATCGAGACGAAAGCAGGGAGCACCGTGATTGGCAGGAAAATCCTTCACCCTTCGCGTCGCAACGCGACCTCCTACGCCACGCCCCTTATCCAAGAGGAGGACAGAATAGCCTTTCTCATTTAAGTGAGTAGCGGCTGTTAAACCTGCGATGCCCGCGCCTAAGACGATGATTTGGGGATTGCTCTGTGACATGCGCGACCTCCTGGATGTGAACGATCAGCTTAACAGATACCCGAGGACAAGTGCAGGGTAAAGAGCTCTGTCGCTTGCAAGTTTCCAGGGTCTGTGATTTCATGCAAGGATTGGACTGGCGAGGGCAAATTCATGACACAGATGACATCGTTTCGCGGATCTTCGACTTATATCGCGTCTGCAGAATTGCAGGAAATTGTAAATGTCGCCTGCGATTTACAGCGTCCCTTGCTGATCCGCGGCGAGCCCGGGACTGGCAAGACAGTTCTGGCCCGTGCAGTAGCTGAAAGCCTCGGCCTTCCCCTCTTGACGTGGCATGTCAAATCAAGTTCCAAGGCGCAAGAGGGACTCTACGTCTATGACACCGTCCAACGCCTGAATGATTCGCGCTTTGGTACCGGAGACGTGCAAGATATTCGGCGTTACATCAAGTACGGCCCCTTAGGTCAAGCCTTTCGCGCAGAGCACAGAAGCGTGGTCCTCATCGACGAAATCGATAAGGCCGATATCGAGTTTCCGAATGATCTCTTGCATGAACTAGATGTGATGAGCTTTGCCGTATTTGAAACAGGGGAAACGATCACAGCGCGGCAACGTCCCGTGATTATCATCACGTCTAATGCAGAAAAGGAATTGCCCGATGCTTTTCTGAGGCGCTGTGTGTTTCACTATATCAGCTTTCCCGAAGCGGACGAGATGCGGGAGATTCTTCGGGTACACCATCCTGATGTCGAGCCAAAGCTTGTTCAGCAGTGCCTCCAAAAATTCTATTGGCTCCGGGATCAGTCCGAGGTTCGAAAGAAGCCTTCGACCAGTGAGCTTGTCGATTGGATCGGTGCTCTACAAAGGGCTGGAGTAGATGCGAAGCTCTTAGAAAAGGAGTTTCCCTTTCTCGGAGTCTTGCTCAAAAAAGAGAGCGATCTGCAGGCTCTTCGGCGAACCCAGAGAAAATCACCCCGTTATTGATATCGAGGAGCTAGATGCTTGTCGACTTTCTCTATCATTTACGTAGCCATCAGCTAAAGGTTTCTGGCAAAGAGTGGCTGACCCTCTTGACCGCCCTTGAACGTGGTCATGCCGCATGCTCACTCAGTCGCTTCTATTACTTGGCGCGAGCTATCTGCTGTCGTAATGAGCTGGATTTTGATGCCTACGATCGCAGCTTTTCCGAATTTTTTGAAGGTATCACAAGCGAAGGAGCGATCGATAGCTCCTTTGAAGAGTGGTTAAAACAAGCTCTCCCTCCTCGCCTTTTGAGTGAGGCGGAGAAGGCTGCGCTAGAAGGCCTCGACCTGGATCAAGTGCGAGAGATGTTTGAAGAGCGCATGAAACAGCAAAAGGAACGACATGACGGCGGTAGTCATTGGATCGGCACCGGTGGAACGAGTCCGTTTGGTCACGGGGGTTATCATCCCTCTGGGATTCGGGTAGGAGGCGAGGGGCAGCACCAAAGTGCAGTGCAGATCGCGAGTCAACGACTCTTTCGCAATCTCCGCCGTGATGTGACGATAGATACCCGACAGTTCGGTCTAGCGCTCCGTAAGCTGCGGCAATGGGGACGCGAGGGCCTGGCTGATGAGCTCGATCTGGAAGCTAGTATTGCGGCCACTGCACGGGAAGCAGGCGACATTCAGCTGGTCTTTAGACCCGAGCGGAAGAATCACCTGAAGCTTTTGCTCTTGATGGATGTCGGGGGCTCTATGACCTATCATACGCAAGTGTGTGAGCAGCTCTTTACAGCAGCGCATCAGAGTGTTCACTTCAAAGAATTTCGTTCCTACTATTTTCATAATTGCCCCTACGACTTTGTCTTTAGCGATATGGCTCAGCAGGAGCGAGTCTGGACCAAAGACATCTTGGCCAACTGTGATGCGAGCTGGATCTTGATCTGTGTAGGGGATGCTGCGATGAATCCTTACGAACTGACTCATCCGGGGGGAGCGATCGATTATTTTCAGAGAAATGAAGAGCCAGGATTGGTTTGGATAGATCGACTGAAAAAGCACTTCCCACTCTCGGTATGGCTCAACCCAGAGCCACAGAGCCACTGGCAAAGACCCTCCAATCAGCTGATTCGTAGGGTCTTTCCCGATATGTTTGCGCTCACCTTAGAAGGCTTGGAGGAGGCGATCTTAAAGCTGCGGCAGTTACATCGCCTTGTGAATTAGTTTATGAACTGGGCAGTTGGAACTGCAGACGTGGCGTTCTTCAGGTGTCTTGTCGCGACCTGAACTGACGAGCTCAGGCGTATCACCACCATTGCCATGTGAGGATGCCACGCGCTGCATAACGCGAAAGAGTTCGCAGCTTTGACCCTGACAGGATGAGAGTCTGCTTGGGGCAACATCACTCATGCGAGCCTGAACTTCCTCTTCTTTATGGCACTGTTTGCAGCGATACACATAGGTTGGCATGGGTAACCTCCAAAAGCTTGATCGTCTATATTCTTAGGAAAGTTTAGCTGTAGTCTCATTAGGAAGCCTCCTGGTACATGGGCGAGGCAGGGAGAACTGTGTGGCTGATGGAGCAATGCAGCTGACCATTCTCCCAATGGGCTGCAAAGCTAAGAAAGCTAGGGTGCAAAATCGCAAAAAGACTCTTTTGAAGTGCTTCTAAAAAATTGGGATCAGGCTCCCGTCCAAGATGAAAGTTGACTTGCCAATGAGTGGTATCTTTCCATTGCGTGCTCAGCATGATAGGGCCAACTTGTGATCCAAGAAGAGAGACTATCAATCTTTCTAGGGCAAAGCGCACGAGGATAGGGTTACCTCTGACCAGTGTGGTCTGATCGATTGGACTCAGTGTGAGGCGTTTGAGTTCTTCTGTGCCAAGACTTTCTTGAACGCGCTCAAGACATTCTCTGTAGATCTCATTCAGACGAAGATCTTCAAGAGTAGGGCGGTCGATGCCACTCAGTATCTTTAGCTCTCTTACGGTAAGGCTCGCCTTGTTTATGCCTAGAGTCATCAGCTGCAGAGCTTCTTTGTATTGCTGGAAGATCATGTGAAAGCTGTTGTGGAGAGCTTCCACTTCTGGATCGGCTCCATCCTGGGCAGAGAAGATCGAGCTCAGTTTGGTTTCGCAGTCCTGATTCAGGAAGCCAACAGTATCTCTCCCGAGACTCAAATAATTGAGCGGATTGTTTAGACGGTGAGCGACATTAGCGGCTAGCCCCAGGCGTTGCTCTGTCTCGAAACGCAGATTTTTTTCGTAAATCTCGCGTTCAGACGCGATTTTTTCTTGCAGCTGGAGATGTGCAATCTGTCCTTCGAGAGCTGAAGCGAGTTGAGCTCGCAGTTGATTCAATTGATCAGCAAGTGCCAGTGAGAGAAGGGCTACCTCAAAGACAGATCCGATGCGAAACGCATAATTTGTGAAGATATTGATGGGTAAAAGGCCAAATGACTTCGCTATAAAGACAAGACCTCCTCCAATGAGAGCGATCCATGCTGCACAGTAGAATTTTGCTTCTCGCTGGCCTAAGATCGCGAGTCGAAAAGCAAGGCAGAGGACGCTGATCGAACCTCCAGCTGCGAGAACTGCGATGATTTTGACAGAAGTAGTGTACAGAAGAAAGAAGGAGGCGCACAAACCAAGACTGAGTAGGCCCAAGAGTACAAGGGTCATGTGGCGAGTCACGCCACCTTTCTGCCGAAAGCCGAGGTAGCTGTCAGCAAAGAGCACCATAAAGATATTTGCTATAAAACTCCCTTGGCAGATTAAAAGATCCGTGACATGCCCTTCTCCAGGCCAAAGATAAGATCCCAAGTGACCGCTCATGGAAAGTTGCACTGCGACAAAGCTCACAGTAAAGCAGGAATAGTAAAAGTAGCTTCGATTCCGTGAAGAGAGGAAGATAAGAAAATTATAAAGAGCCATGATTCCGAGAATTCCAGCAAAACTACCTGTGATGAAAAAGTCTTCTTTTTCTTTGTAGTCATAGCTAAAGCGATCGTAGATTTTGAGGGGGAGTTGCAGGGAAGACCCGCTCTGGATACGAAAAACTAGTCGGTAATGCCCTATATCGTCAGGTAAAAGAAACGCAGGTTCGACATCATCCAAGAGCTCTCGCGAACGCGCCTGGGTTTTGCCAAAGCGCAGCTGTTTGATCAAGTTCTGGTCCTTGTAAATCCACACATCCACCTGATCGAGGAGGCTGTAGGCTAGCTCTAAAACTTGTGGCTCTGCATCCGATTTTTCGATCTCTGTAGATATCCAGATAACGCTTTGGCTCCAACCAAAACTTGGATTTTTTTGGGTATGCTTTGTCCAGGGCATACTTAGGACTTGGTCAAAACTCAAATCACCGTTGGTGTCGATGATATAGTTTGGATATTCTCCAGGATTTTTAAGTGCCTTTTGCGCGTGGCTCTGTGCTCCTAAAGGCCAGAGTAGGCCCAGGACGAACAGGAATATCCACTGGCAAACAGTTGACATAGATGGTTCCAGATTGTTCCAGGTGAGCATCGGAGGAAAGCGTCAAGGACTTAAGCTTTCTAAGAAAAGACCGACACTTCGCTGTTGGGATCCGTCTTCCATCCAAAGACAAGAAGGAAAGGACTCTTGCACTGTGACGAAGTTGTCTCGAGGTCTGACAAACAATCTTAATCGCATGCTCTCGTATCTCGACCACTGCTTTCGGATTGCACCGGGAAAAGCGGGACGTGTCGAACGAGTCACCCTCTATTTTTTGCTTGCTGGTGGATATAATTTTCTCACCTACATTCCCTTTTTTTTCTATCTGAAGAATTGGCCCGTGACGGCCGGACTCTTGATCGGCGTGCTAGCATGTTGGGGGAGTCTTAGTCTTATTCGTGTCGGACAAACAAGGCGAGCTGCTTGGATTGCTATCGTGGGTTCCTATTTTGCGTTGACCTTCAATTCGATCTGGTTGGGTGGTGTATTCTCGATTAATGATCTTTATATCATCCCGGTAGCCATGGTGGGGTGGTTGGTATTTGGCAGACGACTGGGACTACGACTAGCGATGTTCTGTGCTTTGTCTAGTATTCTCGTGTTTTTGGTACATACGCAAGTCGGCTCGATCTTTTCCTGGCCCGTGCAGCAGGGTGGGTTAGTCCATGCTGCCATGACAGTTGCCTTCAAAATTTCTCTTATGTTCATAGTTTTTGCTTTAATCTTTGTATTTCATTATTTTTTGACAGATGCATTGGAAACGACAGAAAAACTTAATGCCACGATGTCTGCGATACTCTCCTCAGATGTTCCCATCGCCTTGGCTATTTTTGATGAGAAATTGCAGCTTATGCCTGGGTCTAGCTCAGCCTACTTCCAAGAAAAGTTTGGCGACTGCGATCTCAAGAGCTTGGTCGAGGAGTTTTCTCTGTCCAATAAGAGTACTGTCATTTCTGCAATAGAACTTTTGATCGGACAAAATCTCCTGGCGTGGGACATGAATGTGGGGAATTTGCCAGAGCAGACCACTCTACGAGGCGAACGTCATCACCTGCAGTGGAGGCCCATTGTAGTCCACGATGTCGTGAGTGGAATCTTGTTCTCTGCGAATAATATCGAGAGCGTTTTGCAAGCCCAAGCTTTTGCTGCTCATAAAGATAAGCAAGCTCACCTCCTTGCCCATCTTGTGAGTCTTGGGCCAGCAAAAGTCTGTGATTTTGTGGAGCGAGCCCGTTTTCAATGGAACGAAGCTCGTCGCTATGCAAATCTTGGCGAACGGAGGCAGCTCTTTATCACCCTTCATACGTTGAAGGGGGCCGCACGCACCCTCGGATTCGCAGATTTAGCAGAACATGTTCACGAGCTAGAGTCTCGTGTTGACGAGCTCATGGCCAACGATTTTGGTGAGGTCGATCAACATATTGCAGAGATTGAGTCGTGCATCCTAGATTTAGGTTACTCTTCAGAGCTCCTGGTAGTTCCTAGGCGTTCGGCGCGTGAGGCTGTCATGGCAAGCCGGGCCCAACAGTTTTTGAAAGATCTCTCGTTCCCTACCGTCGAAAGGCTCGTACAATCTTTTGAACCTGAACTCGCAAAAACCGCTCGCAAATTAGGGAAACATCCGCCTACTCTTCGCCTCAATTCTGAGGCAGGCCCGACCTATGTGAGTGATGCTGTCGAAGATGCTTTGAAAGTGGTGTTTATTCATGCCTTTCGTAATACACTCGATCATGGTTTAGAATCTCCTGAAGAAAGACGTCGTCGCGGTAAAACGGAAACGCCACAGATCTTTATTTCAATCCAAAAAGCAGACGAAAGAATCGTAATGAAGGTTAAGGACGATGGACGCGGTGTGAATCTTGCTGACGTGAGAGCTAAGGCAGAACTGCAGGGAATGAAGCCAAAAAGTGAGCGAGAAGAAGACGTACTCGAACTCATCTTTGCCCCAGGTTTTTCGACGAGAACGCAAGTGACAGATATTTCTGGACGTGGGATTGGTATGGATGCGATCCGGACCCACATGGAAAAGGTCGGTGGGACCGCCTCGCTAAGCTATGTGGGGGAAGGCTTTGAACTTTGTTTGACGTTTCCGCATAGCACGAGCCTCGATAGATCACTTGCCTCCTAACACGATATTCAATTTTTTTGGTCTTTCTTTTGCAATATCTCCGCAGGTGCTGGTTCCTCCTTTAGCCCCACTTCCTTGAAGGGCTGGGCATCTTATGTAACCTGCGGAGATGATGAAATCTTATGTACAAACCTTGGATATGTCTTAGCCTCCTTTTCGTCTTTGCTTGTGGCAGAAGTGAACTATCGACACCTTCGGCAGAGGCGCCACTCGAGCTGCGGGTTCACCCGGACTATCAGGGAACAGCACTCGTGACTGCAGAACCTTCCCTTAAGATTCGGACGCAAGCAACAGCAGCGTCTCCTCTTTTGCAGACAGAAGAAGGGCCAGTGAAGCTTTTGGTCGGGGAGGGTGTAAAGATCAGAGCTGTGAAAAAAGATGCGGCTTCCGGTCTTGAATTTGCGGATATAGGATTTGGTTGGGCGGATACACGATATCTCAAAAAATCATCGACATGTACTCGCGGATTTCAAGGTCCATTCTCATATGCCTATGACGATCGCTTTACGAATTCCATTCTTTCCCTTATCGGCTTCACTGAAGGAACGGGGAACTGCTATAACTATATGGTTGGCTATAAAACCTTCACAAGCTACACAGAACATCCCAATCAATGTCAAACCTTCGGCAACAATTGTTCTACAGCAGCTGGGCGCTATCAGTTTCTCAAGAAGACCTGGGACATCATCAAAGAAAAGAAATCGATTGCAAGCTTTGGTCCGATCAATCAAGATCAGGGGGCCATCTATCTTATAGAAAATCGAGGATTTGATAACTATAAAGCACGCTTGAATGTCGCTCAGTTTCGAGCAGGAATTGAGCTGATATCGTGGGAATGGGCTTCGATGCCCCCGGGGCGCTACGGTCAACCGATTAGGCAAATGGATGCCATTTGGCAGAAGTATAAAGAGTGGACTCATCCTGACATTACAAACAAACCTTAAGGCGGAGAGATGTTGCCAATGAATCGAAATAAGATGTTTCTTTGGGGGAGCTTGGCAATCTTTACTTTTGGGACTTACCTATGGATGCGTCAGGGAAAGATTTCTTTTTCGAGAGAGATTGAGGCTGCATCAGTCCCTCAGGCAAGCGAACACTCTGCTGTCGAACCAAGTTCAGAGCTTAGCCCCGTACAGAACAATGCACAAACCCTGACTCCAGAACAAGAGGCTCTCATAGGAGAATTAGCAGAAGCTAAGGATGTTGGTGAGATCGTCGAGCGACTCCATCGACTGCGCGATATGCCCTTTTCCCAGGCGCTAGATTCTGTCTTACGCTTTCAGCAAGAGAATGATCCCATGATTGTTCGAGGCGTCATTCAAACACTTGGCTCGCTGGCTTTGACTCTCAACAGTTCTGACAGGCAAAGGGTCATTTCCGTCTTGGATCAGTATCGACAACGCTTTAGCTCTGATCACGATGGAATAGAACGAGGCCATCGCTATTCTGTCGCCAAGGCTCTCGGTCACATACCAGAGGAAGAGGCAAGCGAAATCCTTAAGGAGATGTTGGCTAAAGAAAAGAACAATCTCCCGGGTCTTTACTTAGTTCTGGAGAATCTAAAAAAGCTAGGAGTATCCGCAGACGATCCTGCTATTGCGACACTTCGATCGGATTTCTCAGAAGGAAAGCCTCCTGCGGACAGTCTCGAACGGGAAACCTGGCTTGAAGTGAGAAAGCTCTTGGACTCTTGGTGAAATGCCTCAGGAGGCAAGCGCTGGCCTGTCTTGGAAAGACTCTTGTTCCAAGCTCAGCGAGAGACTTAAGGTGTCGGAGCTTAGCTTGATATCGAGCTTAAGCTGGATTTTCTGCGCTAGTCGCTCCAATGTTTCCTGCTCAAATTTGGTAAGTACAAAAGAAGCAAATCCGCCGGCATGCTGTGGCCTGATACTTAAGTAAAGATGTTGAGGCTGCTCTGCGGATACTTGGAAGTAGAGTGTCATCGGGCGAGGAACCTGAGCTTTGTAACAAGCTCGCAAAACTATATGTAAAGCCTGATAGAGAAAGGCCAGAACATCCCCTTCGGGTAGAGGCCACTCGATTCCTGCGAGCTCTTTTTGAATAATCATGTCAGATGTATTTTGATTGTTAGACCAGATATTTTCAAGCAAGTCGACTACTTTTGCTGGTTTTGAGCCTAAATATGACTCTTGGCAAAGCGGTAAAATGCTGCTCAAAAGGCGATTTAGTCTCCCGTAGGCCTGCTCTCCTTCAAGAAAGCTAGATAGTATGTGAAAGGCTGCTGCAACTGCCCTCAGACGCGTTGGTTCCCAAGTTCTGGCTTCGAGTCCAAGCTTTTCACGGTCTGAATCTGAAATCTGTAGTCCACTGAGAAAATAGTAGAGCTGTCGCAGAAGAGGGTCTTTGACACTGTACCCACTCAGAAAAGCTTGTTCAATCATGTGCGTTGATAGGAGGCTTGGGTCGAAGACAAAGTCACCACTTGTGTTGAGTCTTGCCCACGCTCCCTCTTTGGGTAACAGGCTATCTATCAGGTGAGGAAATTCCTGGGCGACTTCTTCCATACCTTCGGAAGTCTGTTTGAGGATCTGTGTTTCTTGAATATTTTCTCGGAGTATCTCACCTACAAGGGTGAGCTTTAGGTTTGCTTCGAGAGCAGCGATTTCCTTGGTGAGACGAACTCGATGCAAGATGTTCCTGATCCGTAGAACAATTTCGGGCTCAAGGATTGGCTTGGCGAGGTAGTCGTCGGCCCCAATGGCAAAGCATTGTAAGCGATCAGACTCTCCTGCGCGGGCTGTAAGAACGATGACAGGAATCTTTTTAAGTTCGGGATGTGCTCGCATTTCTTCGAGAACATCCTCACCAGAAAATTCGGGCATCATCATATCGAGAAGTAAAAGATCTGGTCGCTTCATCTGCATCGCGTTGATCGCTTGGCGTCCATCCTGAAAGGCTTGAGTTGTGGCTCCGTGGTACTCTAACATTTTGGTCAGAATCTCGCAGTTCTCTGGATGGTCGTCAACCACCACAAGAAAGCTGTCTTTAAGTTCTTGTGCACTTGAGGGTAAATGCTGTTGATCGCGTGATATGGTAGACTGCACTTCGGCAAACGACAGATCTTTTTCTTCGGCCTTGCGTAGACTGTCTGTTTGCGAAAGCTCCGGTATTTTAAGGGTAAAACGACTTCCCTGGTGAAGCTTGGAGGTGACTTCGATTTTGCCTTCGAGCGCCGTTGCAAAGTTGCGAACCAGTGTGAGGCCAAGTCCTGTACCTTCATAGCGACGACGTTCTTCGCCAGAAACCTGCACGAATTCATTGAAGACCTTTTCGAGCATATCTTCTGGAATCCCAATGCCTTCGTCGATGACTTCGATGATCAGCCAATTTTTGCGGCGATGAACATGGAATTGGACATGATTATCGCGAGTGGTTGGTGAAAATTTGATGGCATTGCTGATGAGATTGCGCGTCATCGCAAAGACCTTGTCGTAGTCTGTGAGAAAGGTGGGGGCTTCGCCATGATCTATATGAAGTTCATTAGAAAATCTTACATGGCGTTGGTGATGGCAGAGTCCTTCGGCCAGTTGAGTCACCTGTTCGACAAAACTATGGAGGTGAACTTCGCTGCCTGCTACGGTGAGCTCACCTTTTTTGGCCTGCGCGAGGTCTAAAATCGTGTTGATTTGCATCTTAAGCGAATCAGATAAGCGCAATACCTTTTGCAGGATAGAGTAGGTGTTGTCAGGGATAGTGCCAGCTTGTCCGCGTAGAATCAAACCGATGTAACCGAGAATACCATTTAAAGGGGTTCGAAGCTCATGCGAAGTATTATGGAAGAATTGCGTACGAGCTGCTTCAGATTTTTTCAGGGTTTCGAGATTCTTTTCGAGTTCTGCATTGGTCAGGTTGAGCTGTTCATTGAGAGCATAGATTTTTTCCTGAGCCTGTTCTTGCTCAATCTTTACTCTGTCACTGAGGGCGAGGGATACAACTAACATTTCCGCGGCTGCTCCAAAGGCAACAGCCCAGTCTGTTAAAAAGTTGCTAGGAAAAACGCCTATTCTAGCGAGGGTGAAGTAGGCATTGGCTCCTAAAAATATTCCCCAACCGATCAGAAAGTAAAGCGCAGGGTGATAGCCTCGCCTGTAGCTCCGTACTCCCGCCCAAAGAGCCATAAGACCGAAACCATTTTGATAAATCGATGCGATCTGGTCTTGGTATCGCATCGAAGTCAAACTTTGTATTACGAGATTGGCTAGGATAAAAACGGGCAAACTACGAAATATCAAAGAAAATGGCGGATCTTCCTGACGAAGGCGTAGCAAGCTATCGATGAGTACACAGATGCTGATGACGAGAGTTTCTGTACTCCAGACATATATCATATCCCAGTGTTGTCTTATCCATAGATCATCAGAAACAGTTGCTGGAACGTTGTATCCCCAGAGAAAGCAGAGAGCGTAGAATCCTGCATATAAGGCGTACAGGAAAAATGGTGTTTCTCGCAGGTGAATGAAGTGGAAGGCATTGTAGATTGCCATGATGATGGCAATGCCTGCTAATAAGCCCGTAAGGTAGCTTATAAGCCGCTGTTCTTTTTCAAAGTAAACTTTATCGGAAAGATAAAATGGAATTGAAATTTTTGGATTTTTTCTTTGTATTTGCAGGTAGTAGACGATGCGTTCTTTGGCCTTGATGCGCACTGTGAGAGAAAGAGCGCCGGATGCGCTGTCGAGCGGCTTTCCCGTATTCAAATGAGAAACCCCGCCCACCAGTTCAAGAGCCCCATCATTCGACTCCCGATAGGCATGTAGCGGATAAAAGGTGTCGCGGGAGAAAAAAGTCAGCTCGCGTTCCGTGTCATTGGGGTTGTCCAACTCGACACGTATCCAACCGATGCTATCCCGAATCTGTCGCCAGTCGAGTTTGGAGTAATCTTTAAAATGTTCTCGAGCCGGTGCTTTGCTTGCGATGCTCCAACTTTTTTGAGGGGATAGATAGCCCTCGATTTCGGAATGGAGTTGATAGCTCTCGAGAGGACCTTCGGGTATGACCACAGCAGCTTGGGCTTGCCAGGCGAACAAGCACATAAAGAGGGTGTAAAAGCCCTTCTGCATGACTGTTAGATGGCGGAATTTCTGCATGCTCAAGCCTAGTGTAGAAAGCGAACGTATCCTACGAGAAGTTTAGCCCGAATGGGGTGCCTGTCGGCAGTCACAACGGCCAGCAAATATTGCCTGGTTTCGAAAGGCGCAGTGAAAGCGCAAGTTTACTTGCAATCTCGCAAATTTTGACGCATACCAAAAGAGGTAAAGACCGCTTTTGGAGGAATCATGAAGCGCATTTGGACTCTCTTGCTTTTAGCACTCGCGTTTGCCCCTAAGCTTAGCTTTGCAGATGGGGGACAGCAGATCGGGATTCAGGCAGGTATCGATCAAGGAGGTCTCATCCTCGGTGCAAACTTTAATAAGGTCGATACGGCTAACGAAAGCTTCGGTGGCTATGCGCGCCTCTTCTCGAAAGATCGCGAACGCGGTCAGCCAGCAATCTTTGCTCTCGGAGCTTCGTTTACTGGTCACGTACGCGCAGGTATCTTTGAATATTATCTGTCTCCTGGCTTTGGTCTGATTCATCACAACCTAGACGAGACGGAACTGCTCTTTGGTCCAAGCTTGGCCTATGGCCTTCACGCTGAGCTGGATAAGGTGATCAGCCTTGGTGTCGAAAACCAAAAGCTCTTCAGCTGGATTGGTGAATATAAAGGTCTGATCAAAGACAGTTTTCTCGTGCAGATTCGTTTCAATATCTAAAGAAAGTTAGCTCCCTTGCATTTTGGTCGCGTCGAACAGGATAAAGATCTCTCGCTCACCTTGCCAGCAGCTCGTGAGCGGACGCTGCGTTACCTCCAGCTCCCACATCAAGGAGCTGGACGGGTTTACCCAGCAGCTCCGATTTGGGCTGAGCGCCAGTGGGTCGGGACGCTTTACCCCGAGGATGCGCGACCCGGGGAGTTCCTGCGCTACTATGCACAGCGTTATAAGAGTGTCGAGTACAATGGAAGCTTCTATCGGCTCCCTAGCTTGACCCAAGTGGCTCATTGGGTGCAGCAGGTAGGGCCAGACTTTCGTTTTTGTGCCAAGGTACCAGAAGCTCTCTCTCACCACTTACACAAGGGCCTCGATCCTGATCTTTTAAAGCAGTTTTACGAGGTACTCGAAGCCTTTGGTTCGCATGCGGGACTTAGCTTTTTGCAGTTACCTGATTGGTTTTCGCCCAAAGAAGCACCGCTGTTAGCTAAGTTGATGCAGGCTTGGAGTCAGGACTGGCCACTGGCCATAGAGTTCAGGCACCCCGCGTGGTTTTCGGATCATATGCTCTGGAATCCTGTCATCGACCAACTGTATCGGCATAAGATGTCGGCAGTCATCACAGATACTCCTGGACGCCGTGATGTGCTTCACATGTCGCTCTGTCATCCGCAGGTGATGGTGCGATTTTTGGGATGTTTTCCTTCTCGCCAAGATGATCACAGGCTATGTGCATGGGCTGACAGAATCTGTCAATGGTCTGAGGCTGGATTAGAGGCGGTTTACTTTTTTGTGCATCAGGCACGGCATAGTGGGATTCCTCCCACTGTGGACCTGATGCAGCGCTTGCTCCTCGAACGCCGAGCAGGCGTCCTTCAGAGCAGGCATTAGCCCTGTTGCTTTTGGCTTTGTTCGTAAAGCTGATCGAAGTTAACGGGGGCAAGGATCAGTGGAGGAAAGCTCCCCTTGAGGCAGAGGCTATCCACGGTTTCCCTAAGGTAGGGAAAGAGGATGTTAAGACAGAAGGTTCCCATCAAACGGCGAAGCGATTCGCCCTCGAGACCCTTGATAGTGAAGATACCTGCTTGCTCGACTTCGACGATAAAGGCGACCTTATCGTTATTTTTGGTGTTAATGGTCATCTCAAGCGAGACTTCATAAACATGTTCGGCAATCTGGCGATTGCGGGTTTGCATCTCAACGCTGACCTGGGGCTTCCAGGCTTGGCTAAAGGTCTCGACTGAATGGGGAGATTCAAACGAGAGGTCTTTGACGTAGATGCGTTGCAGGGCAACTTGAATTTCTTGTTCCGACATGATGAGCTCCTAACCTTCAGGAAGCTGACAGCTTAACTAAACTAGAAAGTTCTGACCAGGCTTTTTGCGTGTGCGCGTCAAGACGTAAAAAGTGCGCGTGAAATGGGTGAGCACAACCCCGTCCTAACTGCGTGAAAAGCGCCAGGGCTATTTAGCTCTTTGATATGACTCGATAAAAAATCTGGCGTGAGACTTGCTTTCTAAAAGGTGCGGGAGGATAAACCCGCTTTCAAGGAGGAAGATATGAGCGAGTCTGCACGCCAACTACGGGTCTCCGACTACATGACCACTGTTCCACATTCCATCGAGCCACACCAGGACTTGGATGATGCATGGCACATGATGGGCAAGTATCACGTGCGACACCTTCCCGTCTTGGCTGGAGGACATCTGGTGGGCTTGCTCTCTGAACGAGACTTGACCTACTTGCGACAGATTTCGAACAAGAAAGAAGAACTGAGGGTTCGCGATGCGATGGTCTACGATCCAGTGGTTGTTGGCCCTGAGGAGAGCTTGCGAGACGTGGCTAGGCGCATGGCTGCGGATCGTATCGGCTCGGTCTTGATCTGCGATGCTCGACAGAAGCTGCTTGGCATTTTCACATACGTGGATGCTCTGGCAGCTCTGTCGGACATTGCCTAAAAGCTAAGCTTAACGCTTGCTCTTAGTATTTTTAGCGTAGATAGGGGCTGGATCCCATCCGCAGCTTTGTCCCTTATTCTGCTCTTTCAACCAAGAGCGGAGCGGCTGGAAGTACTCAAGAATGGGACCAGCGTCCATCTCTGGTTTGCCGGTGACTTCTGCGAGCGTTGCTTGCCATGGCTGCGAAGCACCGAGCTCGAGCATCTTTTGCAGTTTGGCGCCAGCTTCCTTGCTGCCGTAGATAGAGCAAGCGTGGAGAGGTCCTTGGTAGCCCGAGGCATCACAGAGTGCTTTGTGAAATTGAAATTGCAAGATATGAGCGAGGAAGTAACGCATGTAAGGCGTATTGCCGGGAATGTGGTACTTGGCTCCTGGATCAAAGGCTCCTGCTTGACGAGCTACGGGCGGAACTACCCCTTGATATTTAAAGCGCAGATCCCACCAGTGCTTGTTCCAATCTTTTTCCGAAACTTTGCCAGAGAAGACATCCCAACGCCATTTGTCGACAAGAAGACCCCAAGGTAAGAAGGCAACTTTCTCTAGGGCTCTTTGCATCTGTGCATTGATCACAGCTTTGTCGTTGTTTGCGGTCTGTTCGAGGAGACCAACTTTTTTGAGGTACTCGGGCGTCATAGAAAGAGCGATAGCATCGCCGATGGCTTCGTGGAAACCATCGTTAGCACCGTTCTGGTAGAGCATGGGAAGGGTGTTGTAATAAAGGAAATAGTAGTCGTGTCCAAGCTCGTGATGAATCGTCACAAGATCTTCTTGGTTGATCTTGATACACATCTTGATGCGCACATCACCATTGTACTCTGGGTCCCATGCACTCGCATGACAGACGACGTCTTTGCCTTCTGGCTTCACAAACATCGAACGTTCCCAGAAAGTGTCGGGAAGAGCTTTGAGGCCGAGCGAAGTGAAGAAGGATTCGGCTAGCTTGACCATACGTTTGGGCTCGTAGCCCTGTTTTTGTAGAGCGGGCGTCACATCCAAGACCGGTTGGCCTTTGTAAGGCTCGAGCTCGGGATAAATATAGCTGAGATCTTGGGCCCACATATTGCCCATCAGGTGTGCAGGGATTGGGCCCTTGGCAGGTACCAGCGAAGAACCGTAGGTCTTGTTAAGTTTTTGTCGCGCGTAGCAATGCAGGTCTTTGTACAAAGGCTCGACCTGTGTCCAGAGACGATCCACTTCCGTACCAAATGCGGCAGGAGTCATGTCGTAGTTGGAGCGCCACTGTTCGCCCATATCCCGATAGCCGACTTCATGGGCACCCTCATTGCCAAGCTTTACAAACTCGCTATAGAGGGGCTTGATCGTACGGCCGACGGTATCGTGCCAACCGCTCCAGGCTTGTAACAAGGCCTTGGGATCGCGACTGCTAGCTATAATGTCTTCGAGTTCGCCCAGTTCTTTGCAATTTTTGCCGTCTTTGTCGCAGGCTTTTGCCTTGCCATACTCGGAGTCCATGCTGCTCGTGATACGAGCGAGCTGTTCGGCTTTCTTAGGGTCGGCGGGTGCAACGAGGATGGAACTGTTACGAATCAGTTCGATCTGACGACGGGTATCGGCATCCAGCAGTTCCATGATTGGCAGAAAACGAGCGGCTTCGGGAACGATACGAGCAGAAAAGCTCAACATCGCTGCATTCGCTTCTGCAGCGGCAGCTTCTGTAGCAGGAGTGATATCTGTTTGCTTGGCCCAATCGGCTTTGGCTTGTGCGACCTGAAGGATGCGAAGCTCTTTGTCTACATTATTCACAAAAGCTTTTGCGTCTTCGGTGGTGACTTCGACTTGAGCTTTGGTTGCGGGTTTTGCTGCGAGCGTCTGGCTCAGGAAGACGGCACACAGGAAGGCCGAGGTTTGTGGGATTCGCATAGAGCATCCTCATTGACATTGATAAAACGGCGTAGCTACGAAAACGTAGAAATTCTTAAGCCTCGGGAAGCTAGCAGCCCAGGGCCCAGAGAGCAAGCTTCGTCTAGCGCGTGCCTACCTAAAACTGATGCCATTAGTTGGAGTTCGTGACTAAATGGCTATGCTTTCAAGTATTTACTAAATCTACTTGCTTATGACTTAGTGAGCAATTAACACCATTATTTCAGAGTATTAGGGCCCTTAACTCCAACTAACGGCATCAGTTTTCGTCTTTTTTACTTTTGGCCTAAGCGGTTGTCCGTGCCGACCTCGTTCTCCATCAGAGCTCGAATCGATTTGACCGGAGCACTGCCAAAGGAGAGAAAGCGATCGTGGAAGGCACGCAGTTGGAATTGCGAGCCCTGCTTAGCTTTGAGGCTTTCTCGGAAGTCATAGATTTCGGTAAAACCTGTGAAGTAAGACGCTAGCTGTACTTGGGTGAGAGTTGCCCGCTTCCATTTTTCTTCGGCCTCAGCCTGCTCTTGAAAGCCGACCTCACGAAGCATCGCGAGACCTTTTTCGCGGCTGAGCTGTTTAAGGTGCACCTCATAGTCAAGTATCGTATTGAGAATCACCCGAAGATGCCACTTGTAATACATCAGCCATAGTTCAGGACTGTTGCCATAGCCCTCTTCGAGCATCATGCGCTCGGCATAGACAGCCCAACCTTCGATCATCGTAGAATTGCCGAGGATACTTTTGATCGGACTTGGCGACTCGTTGCTGTGGACGAGCTGCGTATAATGCCCAGGAATAGCCTCATGGATGTTGAGGATCTGTAGGGTATAGTTGTTGTACTCGCGTAGATAGCTGAGGGCCTTCTCCTTAGATCCGTCGTCGATCGGGCTCACGTTGTAGTACGTTTCTCCACCCTTATCGTAGGGACCAGGTGCATCCACTGAAGCGCCAGCTACACCACGAGCGTAGATGGGTGTGTCGCGCACTTTAAGCGGTTTGCTCGGATCAAGATAGATTAAGTCTTTGCTGCGAACGAAGCGTTCGAGCTCGGGAATTTGCTCGGCGATCGTCTCACGAAACTTCGCAGGTTCGGTATGCTGTTCGGAGAGTTTTTGAATCATCCGACGGATACGCTCCATACGATCTTTGGGCAGCTTTTCTCCAGGATAATATTTGGGAAAGAGCTCACTCGCAAGCTTGTCCATGCGGGTCAGGGTGGTGTCGCGGGCAGTCAGGGCTTTGGCATAAATCTCATCGGCGGAGAGACTAGCGCCGAGATCGTAGACAAACTTTTGGCGATAGAGCTCGGCAGGCATACGAAAGCTGCGAGCTCCCTGTTTTTGTAAGCGTGCCTCAAGCTTTTTGAGATAGCCTTGGTACTCACGCGTCGCAGCAGCGGCGCTTTCGAGCTGAGTTTTAAAATCTTGCTGTTCCGCTGCGCTGAGCTGACTTTTGTCCAATTCAGGCAGATAGCTCGTACGCCAGTATGCGGCTAGGCCCTCGTGCTGGGTGAGGGCGAGGCGGGTATGTTCGAGAGTAGGATCTTCAAGAGAAGCCATGGCGGCAGCATAGTAGGTTTTGGCTTTTTGAAAGCGGACGAGGGCAGCGCGCAATTTTTCTTCGCGACTCAGACGTGAAGCCTCAAAGAGCTGAGCAATTCCGGGGCTGATATTGAAAGCCGCAGGGTTCCAAGCGAAGCTGCGCTCTTTTTCAAGGGACCAAAGAGAGCCCGCTAGAAAATTTTGGATCAGCTGGAGATCGACCTGTTGGGTAGCGTTGAGCGCTTTTTGATCGAAGCTTTGGAGCGCAACTTGCTGAGCCAGACAGAATTGCCGAAAGCGCTCACGCTGAGCTGCATCAGGAATATTCACAAGATCTTTGGTCTGGTAGTAACCAACAGAAATTGCCCAGTCAGGTTCGAGCTTCCAGAGCTCTGTAAGAAAGTTTTCGGTAAATTGGGTGAAGGCTTTGTTAGCCTCTGACTCTTGCGCGGTGAGGGGCGAACTCGCGGGAGGGGATGAGTGCACGCAGCCACCAAGACTGCTGAGGGTCAGGGTTATACAGCTTGCTTTCCACCAGGACTGTTTCATAGCGACTCCTTCTCCTTTGGGCTACCGAATGGTTAGCACAGGCAGAATGAGGCGCAAAGCATATTTCTCTCAATTGTCCAAGGAAGCGAGTCTCGGTGAGCGACGTGAGAGTGCTGCTAAGATCTCGATGTGTGGAGTGTGCGGCATTTGGTCTAGGGCTTGTACTTCATTCAGGGTAAAGCCTCCGAGCCTAAGCATACGCAGGTCGTTGGCTAAGGACTGCGGATCGCAGGAGACATAGAGGACGCGATCCAGGTCGGGAAGATCTCGAGCGAGTGTGCGGGCAAGGTGCATGAGTCCGGCGCGCGGGGGATTGACCAAGACCGTGCGACAGGCCTTTGCGAGATGAGCAAGCTTTTTAGCAAAGCGTGGATGGTACAGGTCTTGGCGAAGAGCTTCAACTGCTGGCCAAGCTTGTGCTGAGAGGGCTTCGACTGCGCTCGGCGCCACTTCTAGGGCGAGGATGTGTTGGTAGCCAAGAGGAACCAGAACCTCTGTAAAATTGCCGCTACCTGCGAAGAGCTCGAGCATCTGGGTTTCCCCAGGGCGCGGAGCCGCACGGAGGCGAAGCCATGCTCGCATCTGTTCGTTTTGAGCTTGATTGGCTTGTGAAAAAGCGCGTCGACGATTCAGTACAAGCTTGTCGACTTCGACGGTTTCATCGAGGTCGAGAAAGCTCCAGATGTGATCTCCCGTTGGCGCAAAGTCTTCGCGAGGTAAGCTGGCTTGAACTTCTTCCACAATCTTTTGCAAACGCGGCGAGAGCACCGGGCATTGAGTGATGGGGACGATCGATTTGCCCTGTGCAGACGCGTAGCCCATGATGCGACCATCGGTCTTCCACTGAGCCCGCGAGCGATAGCCAAACTCTTGGGGAGAGGGCCAGATGGGGGCCATGGGCGGGTCTTGAAAACCAGCGCGGGTCAAGGCGTATTGAACTCTATGCTGCTTTTGTTGCAGTTGCGCGGCATAAGGGGCCAACATCCAGGGACAACCTCCGCACTCCTTGACTCCTGAGTGGGGACAGGGCGGCGTGCGTCGTTCGGAGGAGGGAACCTGGAGCTCAACGAGTTCTGCAAAGGGATATCGACCCTCGTACTCGCTGGTGAGCCGAAACAGTCCCTGATCTCCCGGCCAAACACCGCGCACGAGTGCCCTGGTCCCATCATCGCGAGGGACCACACCGTAACCTTGGCTTGATAAGTGAGTAACGCTGCCGGCAAAAAGGGTGCTGTGTTCCATGCTCTCTCTCCCGGCCCCTTCTTAGCAAGGGTCTTCGGAGAGGGCAAGAGACATCAAGCGCCGCGCAGGGGGGCTGGAGATACTCCTGCGTTGTGGGCAAAGACTTTTAAAATGCTGGGTTTGATACCAATTTCGATCACCTGCGAAGAGGCCAGGACTTCCCCGTCACCGATAAAGGTCAAGGGATTCTGTGGCTCATCGAGGCGTTCGATGCGCAGTTTATTGGTCTCAAACGAGATCACATGAGGGTCATTGTGTGGTGGAATCTGGCAGCGTACCCGGTAGATCGCAGCGACCAGATCAGCAAAGTGTTTGTGCGTGAAAATGGTGACATTAAACGTCCCGTCCGCATTTTTCGTCTCGGGAGCAATATGAAAATTACCAGCGATGACCGGCTGATTGTTGACCATCAGAAGCGGAGTATCGAGGACTTGATCGAAGCCATCGGATTGGATGCGAAGGCGCATCTTTTCTTGTTTGTGAGCTAAGAGTTCAAAGCCGACCATCAGTCCGTAGACCTGATGCTTGAGACCAGCCATCATGTTTTTAAAGACGGGGAAGCGATCGCGCAATTCGTTGATGTGATTTGCCACATCGCTCACCAAGCCAATGCCGCCGTTGCTGGCCATATAGCGACCGTTCACGGTGATGAGATCGATGGACTTCCATTCGTCACGTCGCACCGCTTCGAGGCTGCGATGCAAGCGTCGATTGAGACCAAGCTCGCGGGCGAGATCATTAGCCGTTCCTGCAGGAAGGACAAGAAAACGAATGGGTTTGTCGGCTAGTTCTTGGATCAAAGTATGAAACGTTCCATCGCCGCCAACAGAAATGACGACATCGATCTTATCGATCACAGCTTGCTGTATAGCCGCATGTAGCTCACTGCTGCTCTGCGGAGAGACAAAATCGATCTCACTCCGAAACAGTTGGCTTCGGATGAGTTTTTCCCACTCGATGCTACTAGCTTGGGAGGCCTTGCGATTTAAAAAGACTCTAATTTTTTGCATGAGATCAACTACCTCGACTGATGTACCGGCGACTGCAACCACGGACAGGTATTTGCACAAGTTGTGCCGCCTCTATGCAAGCTTTTTAATGACGATTTCTCCAAAAATTCTCGTAACTTAAATAACCGTCAAGAAGACCTGTTTGGTGCTCAGATGTAGATACTGACACCTTCGTTCAAAAAGACTACATAAACGCCAGCCGCTTTGGAGCCATTTGCTAGGACTTGCGTGGAGGATTTCCCGCAAGTCCGAGTAGGCATGGTGCGGTCTTGGGCTAAGTCACTAAAGTCCTTTAGCTTTCTTCTCCTCGAAACGATGGCCTGAGCTTTGCTTTAGCCAGTTTGGGTTTCACAAGAGGAGCATCTATGAGTCGTTCATCCCTGAGCTTGGCTCATCGCGAAACATATCTTCGCTTTAGCAGCCTGGCCCTGCCACGTTATACATCTTACCCCGCTATTCCTCATTGGCGAGATCAGATCCGCTGGGACAATAAGGGGGTAGCCCTGAGTTCTTACCTTGCGGAAGGACAGAGCTACAGTCTCTACCTCCATGTGCCCTACTGCCATCGCCTCTGCTTTTACTGCGGCTGTCAAAAAGAGATTCTGAATCCTGCGAGTCCTGCAGCTCAACGTCAGGTTCGTCAGTATCTCGATGGCTTAAGAGAAGAGCTCGCGGCTCTTGCTCCCCACTTTAAAAAAGCTGTACTTGCGCAGATTCATGTCGGGGGCGGTACGCCTAACTTTCTCAACGCTGAGCAGTGGGAGGAGCTTTCGCTTCTTATACGGCATTATTTGCCAGTAAGTCCCGATCTGTCCTGGAGCATGGAAGTCGATCCAAGAACGCTGAGCGACGAGCTCCTCAAAGCCTTGGTGCCTCTTGGTGTGAAGCGACTGAGCCTGGGCGTGCAGGACTTTGATCCTCGCGTGCAAAAGGCTATCAATCGCATTCAACCCTATGAAACTGTCGCAAGTCTTTGCAATAAAGCTAGGGCCATGGGCATCCAGGCTCTCAACTTCGATCTCATATACGGACTCCCTTTCCAAACGCAAGAGTCTATTGAAGTGACCTTAGAAAAAGTACTGCAATTGCGTCCTGAACGCATTGCCTACTATAGACTTGCAGTCTTACCAGAGATGTTTGTTGCGCAAAAGAACTTTGCCCCTGAGGATTTACCTGAAGGGAAGGCTTCGATGGAACTCAATCTTTTGATTCAAAGGCGGCTCAAAGAGGCTGGCTATATCGCCATCGGTCTCGATCACTTTGCATTGCCTGAGGACGCTCTGGCTCAAGCTTCACAGGCCGGAACTTTGCAGAGAAATTTTCAGGGGATGACGACGGGAAGAGACTTGCCACTGCTTGGCATCGGACCATCTTCGATCAGCTCTATGGGCGATCTCTCAGTGCAAAATCCTAAGACTACCAAAGACTGGTTGGCCGCTATCGCAGCACCCGCCACTGAGCTCAAGGCTCATCATCTCTCCGAGGAGGATAGACTGCGCAAGGCCATCATAGATCAGATCTTTTGTCGCTCTCTCATCGATGTCAAAGAGATCGAAAGTATGTTTGGTCCAAGAGCTAGCGAACTTATCAAGCACGTAGCACCCGAGCTTCAGACCTTAGCTGAGGAAGGACTCTTAGCGTTTGGACTACAAAAACGAATAGAGCTGAGTGAGCCTCTTGGGCGTCTCCTCCAGCGAGTGGTTGCCAGCTTGTTTGATGCTTATCTTCCGCAAGGTGCCTATCGCAATGGCCTTGAAGCAGGGCGTGCATCTTCGGTCGGTTGACTGGCCCAACTGAGCTGATAGATGCAGGCATCGGAATTCTGCGGGACGGTCTCATCCCGCAGGAGATCTCGCTCATTGTAGGCAACGGTGATGCGCGGACGATAGGCATCTGGATAGAAGCTTTGGGCACGACCACCTTTTTCGACAAAACGCTTGGCAACTTGGCGTCGCAAATCGCGGAGGCCTTCGGCTTCCACAATCAGATAGTAGGTGATGAGCGAGCGCTGAGACTCTTCACTGCGCAAGACAGCGAGACATTGCGGTCGATAAGGGATTTTTTGCAAATCTACTTTTGCAACCATCTGATGGATCTCCTCAAGACTCAAACGCGTGCGCAGCAGTTTCAGTTCGGCTGGACTGAGAACTGTCAGCGATGCTTCGGGGCGAGACTGTAGAGTTTTGCCCTCCTTCTGTTCGATCTCTTCTTTAAGACGTCGCAGGGGTTCGTAGGGTATCACCATCGCTACGTGATCAGCTCGTGGTTGCCATGAAAGCTTGGAAGCACCGAGTGTTTGCGTTTCGATCGAAACCTGAGGTGGTTCGGGTAGGGGACGAGGACTTTGCTCTGGCTGAGGTTTGATGCTGAGACAGCCAGATACGAAAAAACAGCCGATCCATGCGTGAGTTCTGAACATATCGTCCCCCTTGGTGTTGGTGTCTTATGTCGAAAGAAAGAAGGCTCTTTGGATAGATGAGGATCGCTCCGATGGCAAGGAGAATGTGCCTTGTTCACAGCTCTCGCAAGTATCCTGTCGCTTTTGGGCGGCAGAGACGCCGTCAAGCGACAGTGCAAAGAGAGACAGTAAAAGGGAAAAGAGAGAGAATTGAGCGCAAAGAGAACGTCCTCATGAGTCTCACTCTATCATAGACTGCAAAAAAATGCTCACCGTGATTTCCAAACAATTGCCCTGCAAGCGTTAGTGAACTTTATTCAAGAGCTTGATCCCGCGCTTTCTGATCCGATAAGCTAGCGTCACCAACGCTTGGCCTCGGGAGTCGCTTATGAAGTTATTCTGGATCCTGGGAGTAGGACTTTTATGTTATCTCGGAGGCGGTGAGCACGCCTTCGGTATTCCCCTTAACGCTCGCCTTTTTTGTGAGGAATATCCGACGACAAGTCTCTGTCGTCAAGGAGCAACGCCTTGCCAGACCTGTCATAGCCAGGCTCCTGCTCTCCAGGGCTATGGACAAGCTTTACAGTCCGTCCTGCAAAGCTATCCCGACTATGATAAGTCGGTCGCAGCCTTTCAACGCTATCTCAAGCCTAGTCTACGGAGTGTAGAGGCAGTGGATAGCGATGGGGATGGTTTCACCAATCGTCAAGAAATTGACGCTGGCTAACAGCCTTCCGATCCCGCGAGTCGACCGGGAGGTGGTGGTGCTGGAGTTTACGATAAGCGAGTCGCTTGGATGCGCGTGCACCTCTTGTTTTGCGGACAAAGCCCGAGTGAAGAAAGTCTCTCGCAAGTGTCCAGTTGGAATAGCCGTGAGACAAAGGAGCAGCTTCATACCGCGTTAGATCGCTGTCTGCAGTCACGCTTTTGGAAGGAAGAAGCCCTTCCGCGCCTTGCGGATGATAAGATCAGGCCGAGCAAAGCCGTCGGAATCGAAGGCGATCCCTTTGTGATCGGCGACTTCTACTACGACTATCGGCTGTTTACTCACATCATGAGCGACGATCGCGATATGCGCGAGCTACTGCTCGCCACTTATCACATCAATGCTCAGGGCCAGCGGGTCGAAGGACCGATACCGGACTCCAAGATTCCCGGCAAGATTGTGGTTGGGAATGGTCAGCCGCTCGCAGTGGACAAACGCTATGGAATGATCACGACGCAGTGGTTTTTGTCGGCTAATACTATGTTTGCCGAACTGCCACGAAATACCGCTTCGCAGGCCTATAGGGCCTATCTCGGACTCGATATTGCCAAAAGTGAAGGGCTCTATCCTGTGTCAGAGGAGCCTCGGGATGTCGATCATAAAGGCGTAAAAGAGCAGGCCTGTGCCTTCTGTCACAGCACTCTCGATCCCTTGGCCTATGCTTTCTCCCCTTACCTCGGGCTTCGATCCTTTGGGTCTGGTCTTCCGGTCGGGGCCTATTACTCTGGTCGCACGCAGTGGGAAGGTGACTCTTGGATCTTTGGTGAGCCTGTTACCGATCTCGGTGATTGGGTTCAAAAGGCTTTAGCCTCAGAAGCTTTTGCTCAAAATCTCACCCGCCTCTTGATGGGATATGCGATAGGGCATAAGCCGCGCTCGCCCCAGGAGCTCGCAGACTTTGCTAAGATCTGGCCAGAGCTGCCGAGGCTAGGATTCTCAGCGAATAAAGTCCTGCATGAAGTGATCGACACCCTCAGTTTTGGGGCGCGAGAAGAGTGGATTTGGAAGCGCAGTCGTATTCTTGAGGCCGATCTTGCTCGTGCCCTTCAGCTCGAAAAGGGAGAGCTCTGTCGCGAACTGGATCGATACTCCTGTCTGCAGATGGTCCATCAGTATGCCTTGGGCGGTAATGATCCTTTTGCCAAGACTCAATATACGGCGATGGAGAAGAGTTCACAGCTGGGTACGATAGCTGCCGAGCGAGTTGTGTCACAGGCCTGTCTCCAGCGTATACAAAAAGATGCGCTCGATCCTAATCTTGCGCGTGTGTTTAACGCGTTTCCCCTTGATAGGACTATCGGCGAACTGAATGAGGCAGAGGTCTCGCAGCAGATTCGGACCCTCTATCGTCGCTTTTTGGTCCGCGAGCCGGATGCACTGGAGCTGAAGGACTCGTTGCAACTGATGAATGCCGAGCGCTTTGCTGCGCTCCCTAGTCGAGATCTTGCCCACGCGCTCTGTGTAGCGGTCGGCACCCAACTTGAATTTCTCTTTTATTGAGGGCTTGAGATATGCGTATCGATCGTCGTCGTCTGCTCCAGTCCGGTCTCTCGTTACCCGCTATGGGTCTTTGCGAAGCGAAAGCCTTGCCGCGCCAAGACGCGGGAAGACATGAAAAACTCCTGCTCGTTATCAGCGCGGGGGGAGGGGCTAGTTTGGTCGATTCCTTTCTGCCGGTGGTCAGTAGTGCGGAGAATACAGGAATTCGTAGCTATAGCCCTGGGATGATAGAGTCGGTGCCTGGAAGTGCTTTTCTTACCGTCAAACCCTATCCCTATACAGTCGGCAAACCGAGCAACACCGACTACAGCATGGCTCACTTTCTGCAGGCCCACGGCCAAGATCTCGCCGTGCTCACGCAGACCTGTAGCAGCGTCAATCACCTGGTGGGCAGTCAGCGCTCGCTAAATGGCAATGGCGCCGATCGTGGACGAACCTTGATGGAACAAGTGGCCGAAGCTTACGGGCAGAACAGTCTTTTGCCTAACGTAAATATGTCGCTCGGGGGTTACGCCCTGCACGGCAGCGATGCCAATCTTAAGCCCTATGCCAAGGCCGAAGTTGTCGCCGATGCTCAGTTGTTTCCCCTTGCCTTGCATCGTGATCAGCGCATTGCAGGCTCGGCAGCTCCCGAGCTTTTGGCAGAAGCGCGCGCGCTTCGCGATCGCATCGATCGCCGCTCGGCGGCAGGCCAGAGTCAGGGGCGATCAGCCTTGATTCGCGATTATCTCAGTCTCCGCAATAATATTCCGCGGCTCGAAGCCGGTCAGTTGCTCGAGAGTCTGATGTTTTTTGATCAGGCACGCTTTCGCCAGACAGTGCGCTTGAGCGAGGAGCGTTCGGAGATTTTGCAAAAAGTTCGTGCTCGCTTTCCACACTATGCGAGTGATGCCTTTGAAGCTCAGGCAGCTTTGAGTTTTCTGCTGTTTCGTTACGGACTCTCCACGTCTGTGACCATGGGCCTCGATGATCAGGTGCGCTTTCAAGATGGACCGCAGGATAAAGAGCTTTTGCACTTGCCCTTGGCTTTTGACTGGTCGCACAATCATCACCAGGGTGCACAAAATACGATGTGGCGTCGTCTGCTCTCGACCTTGGATCGCCTCATTCAACTGCTCAAAGAAGAAGATTATCTTGGTGACCCTGCGCTTGGCAAAATCTGGGATCGCTCTTTGGTTTACATTGCCAGTGAGTTTGGGCGTGACCGTGAGAACAATCAAGGCAGTGGACATCATCTCAATAACGGGCATCTGGTGATTTCGCCACTGATGCAGGGCAATCGGGTGTATGGGGGTGTGGATCCGCGAACGGGTTTGACCTTTGGCTACGATCCGAGCACGGGACGAGCAGATTCGAGTCGGCAGATGACCGAGGCGGATACCTATAGTGCGGTGCTGGCTGCGTTGGGTGTGAGCTTTGCGGGGCAGCGGGATTGTCGGGGGATGATGAAGGGGGCTTGATCAGGTACTATACCTCACATGCTGTATTTGGCGTGTGAGGTGCTTTTTACTCGAAGGACTTCTTCGAATTTACTTTTGAGCTTATTCTTAATTTTTTATCGCTGCAAATAGAGCGATGTCTTGGAATAGATAGGATACATCAAGGCCATCTTTTGAATATTTGGAGATGGCAAAGGGAGCCACTAAAAACTCTCCACCAACAAAGACTTTGTCAGCAACTTTGTAATCACCGCCCAAACCAACGTCGAGATTTATTGTGGTGGCAGTGCTGGTCTCGCTTATGAGGCTATTATAAGTGGCGAGGCTAGCAAAATAGACACGTCCTGTATCGGATTTGACAAAGTTATACTCAACGCCAGCATCCAGTGCTGTGCGGTTGGCTCCAACGCCGGTCGTGTCTTTTCCTTTTGCTTTGCCAAGTGCTATGCCTGTACGAAAGTTCAAAGCTTCTGCCACAGGAAACAGTGCTTGAACACCGTAATTCAATTCATGTGACAAATCGATTGAAGTTGAGCCGTCCTTACCCTCGACTTTAACGGTTCCGCCTAAGAGGCTGAAGCGCGGCACTAACGAACTTTCCGAGTAAGCGGAGCTAGCGATCATAGAAGAAATAGCCAAACCAGCCATCACGAGCTTTTTCATAGAAAACTCCAAAATCTAAAATGGAAAAATACTGCATTTGCCTTCTATATAAAAGAGAGATTTTGTTGGGATAGGTAAAGGTCTATCTAGGTTTTGAGTCTTTTAGAAGGATTCCGATCTTCGAACCTAAAAAATGAGTAGGGTGGCATCGAACTCATCAATGCCTTAGCTGGGATTATGCTCATTGCTGAGCAGTATAAGGCCTACCATTTCGATGCCTCAGAGCTTGTCGATTATCGACTTCGACCTTCTGAGGTCTATAAGCATGTAAAGGCCAACGATCAAGCCTGGCTTTTAGAGGGCATCCTCCTCACGTTTAGTTTCGGAGACGATCGCCCTTCAAATCCAAGGCAAGAAGTTATAGATCGCATCAACAAACTGCTTACGCTCTAAGAGGATATGTATGAAGACGCCATCGCTTCTGACTTTGATTTTTCTTACAGGGCTTCTTACACATTGTAAGCGAGTTAATAATCATCTGAATTCAGACGTGCAGCCGTCGCCTAACTGTCGGTCAGTTACCGACCTTACTCTAACATTTAAGGACGGTGGTCTCCTTCAAACGAGAAATCTTGAGCTCAT
>JACCDP010785106.1_pt1 | contig 32694 bp, 21 predicted proteins | sample 7445841 | NCBI WGS metagenome assembly JACCDP01 (sample SAMN15323441, study PRJNA562643) | freshwater metagenome | isolation source: river surface water | place: USA:Blue River Watershed | collected 2017-08-17 | reverse complement strand
GAAAGTTTTTACAATACAACTCTTGATGGGACTATAAGTATTTTTCAAAAAAACTTACCCAACATATCTCAAGTACCTGAAGGTGTTATAAACTCACAAATGGATGGTAAACAACCTAAAGTTGAGGTTTATGAAATGTTTAAAGCCTTGAATGATAAATGGATTGCTGGTTACGATAATACTCAAACAACCTTATTTGAGGACATGATGTTCTTAGATAGAGCATCAAAAAATATTGGTGATCAGGTGATAATCGACATCTTCGAGATGCAAACTATCATAGATCCCGACACGATGAATCAAAATATGAGTATCTTTTTATTGATAAGTGGTATTTTGACTCAGAACCATTTTTCTGTAATGCCGATGCCTGCTTACGTTAATTTTTACAACCAACAAAATATTAACGTACAAAGTCCTGAGGAAAGTGTCACCGATTTCGCAAATAACATGTGGGGTACATTCTTAACTTTGGATTATAGAAACGCAGGTCCTAAGTTGATATGTTTTTACACAGATAGACCGTCTAGTTACTTAGATCTCAAAGACAATAAAAATTACTTGTTTAGAAGTGATGCCTTTGATTTAAGAGATCCAACAAATCCACTTTCATACGATGATAAAGACGTGGATAAAGTTTTAAGTAACAAAGTTGTTGGATTCAATGTTGACATTGGTATAAGAAGTCAAAATGTGTTTTACTCTTTCAGTATCAGTCAGGATGGTGGTAAGGCGACTTCAGAATCAATACAAAATATTAACTTGATGTCTGACAGTGCTACTGGTCGTAACACTTCAACACAAAACGTTTCTTTGTATAACATATACAAAAATATGAGTTATCAGTGTGAGGTTGTTGGATTTGGTAATGCCTTGATACAACCAACAATGTATTTCAACTTGAGACACGTTCCTATGTTTAATGGTTCATATATGATTACTGAGGTTGACCATTCGATTCAACCAGGTCAGTTCCAAACCAAGTTTAAAGGAATACGTCAAAGTGTTTACAACCTACCAGTGATTGACGTTTATCTTCAAAGTATCAATAGGAACTTGTTACAGAAAATATTAAAAGTTGTATCACAGAGAAAAGATAACCCAACACAAGATGGTAAATCTACTACCACTCAAGGTGCAAATGCAAACACAACTCAAGGTACAACTTCTATAACAGCACAAAATGCTTGTGTTTCTAAAGTTGTTGCACCATATTCAACAGAAACGCTGGGTTATGAATCTATTGCCGGTGTTCAAACGAAAGTAACTGAGATTGAGTTCTTGAATGCAATCAAGAAAGTAACTTCGAATACTGACCTTCAGTACGTGATGTACATATTCAGTTATGTTGCATCCTTCAAAGAAGGTAATTTTGTTGCGTACAATAACAACTACGGTCAGATTGTTTTAACCTATGACTATGGTGAGTTGTCAAGATATTTCAACAGATTTTACACCTGTCAAGTTGGTAAAACTGAAAGTGGGGCAAACCTTTCTTTACCCTATGCAACTTTCCTAACAGTGGAAGACTACTTGTTATTCTTGAGAGACAGGTTATCCCCGGCATTACCAAACATCAGACAGAAGTCTATATCGACATATTATTTACAGTTGTTCCCATACAAGAGAGGTAATAATCAGACAACAACAATTCAAACAAATGATAGAATAAGAAGAGCAAAAGTTAGTCTTGATGGTATGAGTCCACCACTTAAGAGTACAATACCTTTACTACCTCCAGAACCAACTTTAACACCAAGTGTGAATAGTCAGGGTAACATACCGGCAACTCCAACTTGTGCAACACCAACACCGACTCCGACACGTGGAACCGTTGCGGGATCAAGTCAATCTAACTTACCTCCAACACCGACACCTACTCCAAGTAGAAGTGGTGTAGGACCTGCAAACACTACTGACAAACAAACCTTACTTTTGGCTAGTCAAACCAATGGCGCTGCATTCACAGTTCAGTATCGTACATTTGGAACAACTCAAGGATTCTTGGAGGGCACATTTGTTGTAACCACTTCATCATTACAGAACAGTTACCCTGCAACGGTTACGATAATAAATGGTTCACAAATTATTCAAGTCGCTAACTTCACGGTAGGTCCTAATGGTGGATTATTTACATCTAACCAAAGTGGTTACAACACTTCTTTACCGTTGATTGTTACTCCACCTCAATCCTCCATAACTTTTGTTGTAACTGTTAACACCCCCACTCCATATCAGTTTACATACTATATTCCGATTAATTCATTGTAATCGTATATTTATTAAGAAAAAACTATTATGGATTTAAATAATATGTTAAACCAATACTTGGGTAAACAAACCAGAATCTCACAAAGAGATAATGGTGATGGTACCAAAGAAGTTTGTGATTTAGACACAGGAGATTGTTACGTTGTTAGAGAACGTGATGGACTCATCGAGAGAGCCGGACACCAAAGCACTGCAAACAGAAAAGTACGTGTTGAGACTCCACAAGGAATTAAACAACTCTTAAACGGATAATAAGATGAGTATTGACAAGAAAATTCTCAAAGAGATTGAAAGACATCATAAAATCAATCGTTACATCACAGAACAGGAAGCTGGCGCTCCCGCTCTCGATGTACCTGAACTTCCTGTGGGAGCTCCCGCAGCTGCTGAGGTTCCCGCAGTTGAAGAAGTACCCGCAGGACCTCCTGCAAAAATTGACGTAGAGGCAGATGCTGACGTTGAAAAAATCGATGATGAAGGTAAGTCTGCTGAAGGAAAAGAAGAACTTGAAGTAACTGACTTAGTTAAGTCACAAGAAAAAATGGAGAAGAAACAAGATGAGTATTTCAACAACTTATTCGGATATATTCAGAACCTTGAATCGAAATTGGGGGAAATGGACCAACTTATTGATAGATTGAATTCGATCGAAACCAAAATTGAAAAATACAGAGAGAAGACCCCACAAGAAAAACTTGAACTTAGATCTTTAGACTCAGGACCTTTTAATCAGAAACTTACAGATTTTTTTGAAGACAAGAAAGATGATTGGGAAAAGTCTGGAAAACATGAATACGTTTTAACATCCGATGAGGTACAGGATATCAACCCATCAGAAATCAAAAAGACGTTCATGCCTTCAGACGACAAAAACAAATTTTGATTTTGACTAAAACTTTACTATATTAAGGGTTGTGGGATTCCACGACCCTTTTTTATTTCTTATTTGACTATTAAATGAAACTGACTTATTTTTGTATCAACTTTTAACTTAACATTTATTTTTTATGAGCTCATTAGACGCAGTACTTGCACAATACGAACAGGCACAACGTTCCTCAGGTGGGGGACAAGGTCAAATGTCTTCTGAAGAAAGAATGAAGAAATACTTCGCTCTTATCTTGGATGACAAATCAAACTCGGGCACTCGACGTGTTCGAATCCTTCCAACTAAAGACGGAAGTTCTCCCTTCAAAGAAGCTTGGTATCACGAGATCCAAGTGGGTGGTAAATGGCAGAAGTTTTACGATCCAGGAAAAAATGACAACGAGCGTTCACCCTTGAACGAGGTTTATGAAGAGCTCATGTTGACAGGTAAGGAATCCGACAAGGAACTTGCTAAACAATACAAATCTCGTAAGTTCTACATCGTTAAGGTTATTGATCGTGACCGTGAAGAAGATGGTGTGAAGTTTTGGCGTTTCAAGCATAACTACAAAAACGAAGGTATCCTTGACAAGATTATTCCTATTTGGCGTAACAAAGGTGACATCACAGATCCTGACAAAGGTCGTGACCTTATCATCGAACTCACCAAGCAGAAAACCCCTAAGGGTGCTGCCTACACCACAGTTTCTACAATCATGTACGATGACCCCACACCTATTCATGAAGATGCGAAACTTATGAAAGAGTGGGTTGACGACGAAATGACTTGGTTGGATGTATACTCAAAGAAACCCGTTGAGTACTTGGAAGCAATCGCTCGTGGTGAGGTTCCACGTTGGGACTCTGATAAGGGTGGTTACGTCTACGGTAATGATGAAACGTCTACCGAATCTTATGGTGGTTCATCATCAAGTAGTTCGACTTATACAGACCCCCAAGCTAACGCGGAGGTTGACGAAGATCTACCGTTTTAATTAATCTGAGATTGGACACTTTCTTAAGTATTGTGTCCAATCTTTTTTTTATCTTTTTAAAGTATGGCAATCAAAAAACAAAACGACTTCGGATCGATCAAAAAGAAGTTCTCAACATCTGCTAAGTACAAACCACAACGATTCTTCGATTGTGGTCAAGAGTTTTTGGATGCTGTGGGTCTACCTGGTCCTGCTATTGGACACATCAATATGTTCTTGGGTCACTCTGACACAGGAAAAACAACTGCGATGATTAAGACTGCGGTGGATGCTCAGAAGAAAGAAATTCTACCGGTGTTTATTATCACTGAACAGAAGTGGAGTTTTGAACACGCTCGTCTTATGGGACTTCAGTGTGAAGAAGTTGTTGACCAAGAAACTGGTGAACTTGATTGGGACGGGTTTTTTATCTTTAACAACAACTTCGAGTACATCGAACAAATCACCGATTACATCAACGATTTGTTGGATGCCCAAGAGAAGGGTGAGCTCGACTACAGTTTGTGTTTCCTGTGGGATTCTGTGGGGTCTGTGCCCTGTAAGATGACCTATGAAGGTAAGGGTGGTAAACAACACAATGCGTCGGTTCTATCTGACAAAATTGGTATGGGTATCAATCAAAGAATTTCGGGTTCACGTAAAGCGGACTCTAACTTTGAGAACACCTTGATTATTGTCAACCAACCATGGGTAGAACTCCCTGACAATCCATTTGGACAACCCAAAATTAAGGCTAAGGGTGGTGAATCCGTTTGGTTGAACTCATCTTTGGTGTTTTTGTTTGGTAATCAAAAAGGTGCAGGTACCACCAAGATTACCGCAACTAAAGACAAGAGAACTGTGAAGTTCGCTTCTCGTACCAAAATTTCTGTCATGAAAAACCACATCAATGGGTTGGGTTATGAAGACGGAAAGATTATTGTCACACCCCATGGTTTCTTGGCGGGTAAGGATACTACTGAAGAAAAGGCTTCGATTGAGGCTTATAAGAAAGAGTATTCTGACTATTGGAAAGAAATCATCGGTTCAGATGGTGACTTTGTGTTGAAGGAAGAAAGAGAAGAAAACTAAATTCTTCTAAAAGGTGAAAACACTTCTTATTGATGGAGATAATTTATTCAAAATCGGATTCCACGGAGTCCGAGAACTATATGTCGATGGTAACCACATCGGAGGTGTTTTTCACTTCCTCAACACCCTTCGTAGGCAGTTGGACGAAAACGAGTACGACAAAATCATTGTCTTTTGGGATGGTAAAGGAAACTCAAATGTTCGACGTGAAATATATCCTGCTTACAAACTAAATCGCCGTAATGATATGAACGAGCAAAAGCTCGAGTCATATTATTGGCAAAAATCCCGAGTTAAGGAATATCTTGAAGAGTCTTTTATCAGACAAGTTGAAGTAGATGGTAATGAATCTGACGATTTGATTGCGTACTACTGTCAAATTTGTGGTGATGAAGAAGTTACTATTTTTTCATCAGATAAGGATCTACTTCAACTTATTTCAGATAATGTGAAGATCTATTCACCAATCAAAAAGTTTTATTACAAAAAAGGGGACTTTGTCCGATTTGGGGAATATGAAATTCCACATGAAAATGTATTGGTTACCAAAGTTTTGATGGGTGATAAATCCGACAACATCGATGGTATAAAATCGCTCGGAGAAAAAACATTTGTAAAACTTTTTCCTGAGGTACTTGATAACGTAATTTCTGTTGATGATATTTTAACTAAGTCTCGTGAACTAATAGCAAACGAAAACAAAAACAAAGTTTTAAAAAATATCATCGATGGAAATACAAAAAGAGGTATGTTGGGTGAAGAGTTCTACACTGTTAACAAAACTCTTGTGGATCTAAAAAATCCACTGATAAGTGAGGAGGCTAAAATCACAGTTGAGTTATATTTTTCTGAAAGCTTGGATCCCGAAGGTCGAGGTTCTCGAAATATTATTTCAATGATGACACAAGATGGTTTCTTCAAATATCTACCAAAAAATGATGATGCTTTTGTTGAGTTTCTAAAACCGTTCATGAAGCTGTCACGTAAAGAAAAACGAAAATTCAAACAATCTAACTAAATCTAAATTTTATGAAAGAAGAATCCTTAGTAAAAATGGAGTTTCTTTTGACTCTGAACGATAACTTTGTTGTTCAGCGTTACTACAATGTACGTAACTATAATCCACAAGCACGTGCATCTGTTGAACTTATTAACCTTGTACGTGAAATTGATCAGACACTTTCTGACGATCTCAAGATGAAAACAGTCATGTATATGATGGACAATCAGGATTCAATTATGGAAGATCCCGAAGTCTTGAATACATCAAATACTGACGATGCTGAGTGGTTTCACATGTACATTAAAGTCGGTGATGAGGTGATTTTCCACCGTGTAATCGACGCAAAATTGTTTCCACCTAAAGTAAGATATACGGTAGACGTCCGTCCACACCTGAAAGAAATTCTCAGAGGTTTGACAGAAATTTTCAGTTCTGAAAATTTAACTTTGGACTACTTGGGATATCAGTTAGCTCGGTAATATTTAGTATATACAAGCGACTCTATGAATAAGAATTTTGACTATCTCGGAAATACATTTCAACTACAACTAATCAATCAACTAATCACAGACAAAGAGTTCGCACAATCCATTATCGATGTTTTAGAAGCAAGTTATTTCGACAACAAATACTTCAAACTAATCGTTCAAATGATACGAGAGTATCATTCGAAGTATCAATCTTCACCTAACTTTGAGACCTTAGAACAAATTGCTAAGACAGAAATCTCACAAGAGTTGGCGTTAAAGATTGTTGTTGATACAATCAAACAAGTACAGGACGCTCCGTTTGAAGGTTCTCCATTTGTACAAGAAAAGGCTCTCAAATTCTGTAAACAACAGGAACTCCAAAAGGCTATGGACAAGGCACAAAAAATCATCAATCAAGGTGATTTTGAGTCCTACGATCAAGTCGAAGGTATGGTAAGAGAGGCATTACAAGTTGGGGAGAGAGAGACTGGTATTATAGAGATCTTTTCGGGTTTAGATGATGTCCTCAACGACGACTACAGACACCCTATTCCGATGGGCATTCCAGGTATCGATCGTCTCTTAAAGGGAGGTTTGGCTAAAGGTGAGATTGGAGTTATCTTGGCACCAACAGGTGTTGGTAAGACTACACTCATGACTAAGATTGCGAACTCGGCGTTTAATATGGGATACAATGTCCTTCAAATCTTCTTCGAAGACAATCCAAAGATTATTCAAAGAAAACATTTTACCATTTGGACAGGAATCGAACCTGACAATCTCTCAAATAGAAGAGATGAAGTTATGTCCAAAGTCGAGGAAATTAAGAACACAATGCCTAACAAGCTTATCTTGAAGAAACTTCCTTCGGATACGGTTACAATGAATCAAATCAAAAACCAAGTACGAAAGATGATCGCTGATGGAACCAAAATCGATATGATCACTTTGGATTATATCGACTGTGTTGTTCCTGATAACGTAAAGACAGATGAGTGGAAGGCTGAGGGTTCTGTAATGAGACATTTCGAGGCTATGTGTCACGAACTTGGAATTGCTGGATGGACTGCAACACAGGGTAATAGATCCTCGATTTCTTCGGAAGTTGTGACGACTGATCAAATGGGTGGATCTATCAAAAAGGCACAAGTTGGTCACGTAATCATATCGGTTGCTAAGACACTTCAACAAAAAGAAATGAAGTTGGCTACCATCGCGATTACAAAGTCTCGACTAGGTCAAGATGGTATTGTTTTTGAAAACTGTAAGTTTGATAATGAACTTTTAGTTATTGATACAGAGTCTTCAGTAACGTTCCTTGGATTTGAGGAGCAACAAGAAGAGAAGAAGAAAGATCGTGTGAAAGAACTACTCGAAAAGAGAAAGTTGAGAGAACAAGGGTCTAATCTTTAAATCTCATGAAAATTTTAAATAAACGAAATAATAAAACAAAACTATGGATAATCTTATGAATTTATCAATCACTGACAATCGTTTCGTGATCAAACGAACCGGGGAAAAAGTTATTTTTGAATCTGAAAAGATCAAAAGAGCGGTACTTAAAGCAATGGAAAGTATCGACAAAGTTGATGTGGAGATGGCTGAAAAAATTGCACGTCTTGCAACTAAGGGTCTTTTTAGAGGTGATAAGGATCGTATTCCTCATGTCGATGAAGTTCATGATATGGTTGAGAATAAACTTATGGATAATGGATTGAATGATGTTGCTAAAGAGTATATCATTTATCGATCTAAACACCGTCCCAACTTATTTTCAAAAAGAGTTAATCTAAAACCATATGAGTATCCAGAGTTAGTTCAATATGTTGATGCTATTCGTCATTCATATTGGGTACACACAGAGTTCAATTTCACTTCTGATATTCAGGACTTCAAAGTCCACTTGAATGAAAAAGAACAATCTGCGGTTGAAAGAGCTATGTTGGCAATTTCTCAGATTGAAATTGCTGTCAAAACATTTTGGGGGGATATCTACAAAAAGATGCCTAAACCTGAGATTGGAAGTGTAGGCGCGACTTTTGCAGAATCCGAAGTAAGACATGCGGATGCATATTCACATCTTATTCAGTTACTTGGTTTGAATAGTGAGTTCGAAAACCTTTTGGAGATTCCGGCTATTCGTAGAAGAATCAAGTATTTGGAAAAAACAATCGCAAACGTAAAATCGATCGAAAATCAGGATTACTTTGAATCAGTTGTTTTGTTTTCAATGTTTGTTGAGAACGTATCATTGTTTTCACAGTTTTTAGTGATTATGTCCTTCAACAAACACAAAAATGTTTTGAAGGGTATCAGTAATGCTGTGGAAGCAACATCCAAAGAGGAAAATATCCATGCGGAGTTCGGATTTGATTTGGTTAACCTAATCAAAAAAGAAAACCCAAGTTGGTGGACACAAGATTTGATTGAAGATTTGATTGATGCTACTCGTGATGCTTACGAGGCGGAATCTCAAATTGTAGATTGGATTTTTGAAAAAGGTGACTTAGATTTCTTAACTAAGGAACAAACTATGGAATTTATCAAACATCGTTTCAATATTTCATTAAACGCCATTGGTATTGACAGTATTTTTGATGTAAATCAAAAAACACTCGAAACTACTGAGTGGTTTGACGACGAAATTTTGACAACAAAACACACAGATTTTTTCCATAAAAGAAGTATCAATTATAGCAAAAAGGCTAAGTCAATCACATTGAATGACTTATTTTAATAAAATAAAAACAAAAAGATGAATAATAGAAAACCATTTGATTGGATAAATGATGAATCGATGACCTTTCTCCGTAGAGGTTATCTAAGTGAAGGCGAACAACCTTTAGAAAGAATTCGTGTAATTGCGGACCATGCGGAAAAACTTTTGGGTATTGATGGTTTTGCTGATAAGTTTTATGAGTATATGGGTAAAGGATGGTATTCTTTATCCTCACCTGTGTGGGCTAACTTTGGTAAAAAACGTGGACTACCTGTAAGTTGTTTTGGTTCTAATATTGGTGACAACATTGAATCTATTTTATATACACAAGCTGAAGTTGGTGAAATGAGTAAGATGGGTGGTGGTACATCAGGATATTTCGGAAACATCCGTGGACGAGGTGCTGAAATCACTGACAATGGACACGCACCAGGATCGGTACATTTCATGAATCTGTTTCAAAGTGTTGTTGATAATATTTCACAAGGATCTACTCGTCGTGGACGTTTCTCACCATATCTTCCTTTAGAACACCCTGATATCATGGAGTTCTTAGAAATCGGAACTGAAGGATTCCCAATTCAAGACCTAACACACGCTGTTACCGTTACAGATCAGTTTATGAAGGAAATGGTTGAAGGGGACGAGGAAAAACGTGCTATATGGGCTAAAGTTATTCAACGTAGAGGAGAGATTGGTTACCCGTACATCATGTTTACCGATACTATGAATAATAAAGCTCCTGAGGTATACAAAGATAAAGGTATGAAAATTTACAACTCTAATCTTTGTTCTGAAATTGCACTTCATAATTCTGAAGAAGAGTCTTTTGTTTGTGTTTTGTCATCTATGAATTTACTTCATTATGACGAATGGAAAGACACTGATGCGGTTGAGATGATGGTGTATTTCTTGGATGCGGTTGTTACTGAGTTCATCAGCAAAATTGATGATATAAGAACTAACGGAACACTCGAAGGTCAGAGAGCTTTTTTCTATCTCCAAAAAGCATACAACTTTGCTAAGAGACAAAGAGCGCTTGGATTGGGAGTTTTAGGTTGGCACTCATTACTTCAATCTAAAGGATTACCTTTTGATACAAAAGAAACTGCAAAGTTGAATGTTGAGGTGTTCAAATTGATTCGTGATAAGTCCTACAACGCATCTGCGGAACTTGCAGAAATTTTTGGTGAACCTGAAACCCTAACAGGATATGGAAGACGAAATGTAACTTTGAATGCTATCGCGCCTACTACATCCTCGGCATTTATTCTTGGACAGGTTTCACAATCAATCGAACCTATCTGGTCCAACTGTTATGTTAAAGACGTAGCTAAGTTGAAAGTTACTATTAAAAACCCTGTTTTGAAAGAACTACTTTCCAAACTTGGAAAAGATAACAAAGCGACTTGGGATAGTATTAAAAAGTATGATGGGTCAGTTCAACATCTTGATTTCTTGACGGATGAACAAAAGTCTGTTTTCCGTACATTTGCGGAAATCAATCAGGCTTCGATCATCAATCAAGCTGCGGTACGTCAGGATTATATTGACCAAGCACAATCTCTTAACCTTATGATTTCTCCTGATATGCCAACGAGAGATATTAATAAGTTGTTGATAGACGCTTGGCAGTTGGGAGTTAAAACCCTGTACTACCAACACTCAATGAACTCGGCTCAAGCTTTCGCGAGAAAGAAACTAAATCTCAATGATCTACAGTGTGTTGCTTGTGAAGGATAAACCCATCATAAAGACACATATAAGGTTTTAATGAATGAAAAACCCATCACAAACGTGGTGGGTTTTTTTATTTCATAAAATTTTTCTTAGTTTATATTTATCAGATATGGCAGAAGGTATTACATATGGTTTAATTTTTCCATTCAATGATTCAGTCACTGGTGATTTTTTGGAATTGAGTGAAACCCAATATCAACAAATTCGCAGTGATCTAATTCATTTGTTACTAACAAGAAGAGGTTCAAGATATTTTTTACCGGATTTTGGAACTAGATTGTATGAATTTCTTTTTGAACCATTTGACGGTTTAACTTTCGATGCTATAGAGGCTGACATTAGAGATTCGGTTCAAAGATATATGCCAAACTTATTAATCAATAGAATCACAATAGAAGAGGCGGACCCAAGTGAAGAAGTACCTTTAGCTCAAGGAAGACCTGTAGTCGGTCAATCAAGGGAGACCCCGTTCAAAGTACCTGGTAAAGGAACATCAGAATACACTGCTAAGGTAAGGATTGACTTCACGGTTGATAACTTGGCGTTTGCTCAAAGTGATTTTGTAATAATCAATATTTAAGATTATATGGCAAGTAACAAAATATCTTACGTTTCTAGGGACTATGAAAGTATTAGAGTTGAACTCCAAAACTATGTAAGAACCTATTACCCTGAATTGATTCAGGATTTCAATGATGCATCTGTATTTTCAGTATTTTTGGATTTGAATGCAGCGGTTGCTGACAACCTACATTATCATATTGATAGAAGTATCCAAGAAACTGTCTTACAATATGCTCAACAAAGATCTTCGATCTACAACATTGCCAGAACTTATGGTTTAAAAATACCTGGTCAAAGACCTTCGGTATCATTAGTTGATTTTTCTATCACGGTACCGGCTTTCGGTGACAAAGAAGATGAAAGATATTTGGGGGTACTCAACAGAGGTTCACAGGTTTTCGGTGCCGGTATTGTATTTGAAAATCAGAATGATATTGATTTTTCTTCACCATATAATAACCAAGGTTTTCCCAACAGACTAAAAATCCCAAACTTTGATGCTAACGGAAATTTAGTTAACTATACTATTACAAAAAGAGAATTGGTTACAAATGGTATAACTAAAGTGTTCAAAAGAGTTATCAATCCTAGTGATGTTAAGCCATTCTTTGAAATGTTTCTTCCGGACAAGAACGTTTTGGGAATCACTAGTGTCCTACTTAAAAGTGGTACGAACTATACAAATGTTCCTACTGCAGCTGAATTCTTAGGACTGACTAACAGATGGTATGAGGTTGATACTTTGGCTGAAGATAGAATCTTTATTGAAGACCCTACAAAAGTATCAGATCAACCTGGTATAAAAGTTGGAAGATATATTCAAACAAATAATCGTTTCATTAGTGAATTTACTCCTGAAGGTTTCTTAAAAATGACTTTCGGAGGTGGTGCAACATCGGCTCAGGATCAACTCAATTTATTTACAAACTTAGGTACTCCGATAAACATACAAACTTTAACTAATAACTTTTCACTAGGTTCAACCTTAGTTCCCAATTCAACTTTGTTTATTCAATACAGAGTTGGTGGTGGTTTAGCGACCAACTTAGGAACAAATGTTATCAATCAAATAGGTACTGTTTCGTTTTTTGTTAATGGACCATCGGCGACAATTAACACTTCAGTTGTAAATTCTTTGAGATGTAATAACGTTACCGCGGCAATAGGTGGTAGTAATGCTCCGAACACCGAAGAAGTTAGAAATTTTGTCACATATAACTTCGCAGCTCAAAATAGAGCGGTAACAGTCAATGATTATAACTCACTATTGAGAAATATGCCATCATTATTTGGTGCACCTGCAAAGGTGTCTATCACAGAAAATAACAATAAAATTGTTATTAGTTTACTCTCTTACGATACTTCAGGTGCTTTGACAAGTGTTGTGTCAAACACATTGAGACAGAACATTGCAAACTACCTATCTAACTATAGAATGATGAATGACTACATTTCAGTTACAAGTGCTGAGGTGTTGGATTTAGGTGTGGATGTTTCTGTTGTATTGGATGCAACCCAAAACTCGGGACAAATTGTTACTGACATTGTGAATAGAATATCGGATTACTTTAATCCTCAAATTAGAGAACTTGGACAGAATGTTTATATATCTGAGCTCAGAAGTATTCTTCAAAATCTTACTGGTGTCATAACCGTGACGGATATGATTTTTGAAAATAAAGTTGGGGGTCAATACTCGTCGGCTGAAACGTCAATGCCGTATTCAGATCCTGAGTTGAAAATCATTCAATCTGTTGACGACACTTTATTTGCACAACCAAACCAAGTATATCAAATAAGATATCCTCAAAAAGATATCAAAGTGAGGGTGAAGAACTTCCAAAACGTATCCTTTTCTTAACTTTATTAAATCTACAAAGAAGGTATATTTTATAGGATAGGGTTTTTAGAAAAAACCTGATTAACTATTTATGAAAAAATACCTTTGATGGGAAAGTCGTATAGGATTAAAACCGACATCGGTGTAGATAAGAATATTTCACTACAGTTAGACCAAGATTTTGAGTTTCTTGAAATACTGTCTTTGCAAATTTCACAAAACGATATCTACACAAAAAACTGTGCTGACTACGGTGTCGTGGTTGGAAGAGTCGTTGCAAATGGTGGTTTGGGAATACCAAATGTTAAGGTTTCTATATTTGTGCCTCTAAGTGAAAGTGATGCCTTAAACGATCAAGTTGTTGCACTATATCCTTATGTAAATCCAAACGACAAAAATGATGATGGTTATAGATATAATTTATTACCTTACACTGAATCATACCCAAATCATGCGGCAACTGGGACGTTTCCAACAAGATCAGATGTGTTGAAAGACCCTATAGTTGGGGAAATCTACAACAAGTATTATAAGTACACTGTGAAAACCAACGAAAGTGGTGATTACATGATTTTTGGTGTTCCATTGGGACAACAAACTCTTTTTATGGATTTGGATCTAAGTGACATTGGAGAGTTTTCATTAACACCACAAGATCTCGTTCGTTTAGGTTTAGCTACTGATGCACAAGTTGCTGGTAACAGATTTAGATCGTCACCCGATTTGGATACATTACCACAAATTGTGTCATTTCAAAAAACTTTTGAAGTAAACCCTTTTTGGGGTGATCAAAGTCTTTGTCAAATTGATATATCAAGAGTTGATTTCGATTTGAGGGACGAATTAAATATCGATATCCAACCAACGTCAGTTTTTATCGGATCTATATTTTCTACGATTGATAAGTACAGAATTGCGGCTCCTCTGAATAGAACCAATACAGCACCTGATGTGCTGTTTTCATCTGGTTGTAAACCAAAAGATAATTTGGGTAACCTATGTGAATTAACTCCAGGTCCTGGTCAAATTTTAGCAGTAAGACAAACAATATTCCAAGACAGCCTTGGTAGACCTACGTTGGAGGAATATAGACTTGAAAATTCAGGAAATGTAATAGATGAAAATGGCACGTGGATGATAGAAATTCCTATGAACCTTGACTATATTACAACTGCAGAAGATGGATCTCGTATTTTTTCTAATGATCCAACAATAGGAATACCTACCAAAGCAAAATATAGATTCAAAGTAAAATGGGATCAATCACCAACTCAGACTGAACAAGTCAAGAGACCATATTTTCTTATACCTAATGTTAGAGAGTATGGATGGTCCACAAGTGTTAGTGATCCCATATATCAGCCAAATAATACAACATCGAGTAAAGATTTACAATCGTCCTATTATTTCGGACTTGATTGGAGTGGTTATACAGACGCTTTTCTTACTTCGGTTTCTAATGAAAAATTACAAAATGCTATAAATTGTGAAGATACTTTTTATGAGTTTTCTTACAATAAAGTATATACTGTTTCATCTCTAATAGATCAATACAAAAGAGGTTTTGGAAGAGGAAGATTTATAGGTATTAAGGAAATCGACAATGATGACTGTGCTACAACCGTAAACAAGTTTCCGGTAAATGAAGGATTCAAAAATTTTGACACGACGTTTTTCTTGTTCAGTATTTTATTACAGCTGTTTCAAATCATATTTCCACCTTTATTAACTGTGTATCATTTGTTGGCTGCGCTTAGAGGTATACTTAGAATTTTATTGGGGGTTGTTGGTGTAATAGCAATTGTTTTGGGTGTTTTGATAAACATATTTGCCAGTGTAATAACAATAGGAACTTTTGGTGCTGCGGCTCCCATAACAATACCAACATTTTTATCTGGTGGTAGTTTGATAGGTACAGGAGCTTCGTTAGTTGGTGCTTCTATTTTAATAGGGCTTATTAAATTCAAATCTTTTGGGTTTTCTATGATTACCTATCCCGATTGTACATCTTGTCCGTGTGGATCTGAAGATAATGGTGAAGATGCTGATCAGGTAGGTGTTGGGTTGTTAACGCCAACATCATCGTCTTACTATTATTTACAGAATTTCAGTGCTAATGGAGAAAATTTACCGGATGATATAAAACTTGGTGACGATGGTGTTTATTCAGATGCGAACGTTGGATCAGCATCTTTAGCATTTAGTTCCACTTTAGGGACAAATACTCCTGATATTAATACTATAGATGGTTTTAAAACAACAGAATCCACTCAAGTAAGATTACCTGATGATACAAGTCTTTTCGGAATACCAAAAAAGATGTTTAGTTATTCTAACGAGTTACCCTTAGGTGCAAGAATAAATTTATTCAACACAAGAAAAAACTATTTTGATGGTTTGAATCGTATTTCTGTTGGATTCGATACAGTTTCAAATCCATTTTCCAAACACTACGACAACACACTTTCCGTGCTATCCCAAGTAAAATTAGAAACAGGTACTCTGATTAGTTTTGTTGGTTATAATAAAAGTAATGATTTAAATTTTTTCAAACCTTTTATTCCAAATATAACAAATCAACCTTTTGAAGAGGTACTCAGTGAAAGAGTTGGAATTTCTGGTACGACTTTGTTACCAAACGGTGGTTCTGTTAATGTTGTCTATGCGAATGGTCAAACTACAAGCCTAACACAAACATATGTTTTATCTTCAGGTCACACCGGTACAAATTACTCATATCCTATGGATATTGAATATTATCAAGTTGTTACCGCTTTGACAGTCACTGAGTTTGCGACTCTTGTAACTCAAAATTCAAACCCAAACGTTTTTTCGAACTTGATTTTGAATTCGGCGATGGAAATTAACTATGATATTTCAGGTGGTTTCGCTGGAGGGCCTGACGGTACGTTCGATGCTAAATTTTCAGATTATTTCATTGATTATGGAAGTCAATGGGTCACTATAATCCAAAGAGGGGTTGACCCGTATTCACCTATTTTCAAAAACAAATATGGTCTCGGAAAACTTTTTGGTTTCCAAAATGAAGATGATTTAATAATAACTGCTAACACAAGGTTGAACATTCCGATACAACCACTAACAAGCCAAGAGGCTAACATGATGTCGGTTCAAAACCTGAGTAATCAATCCAATGTTTTTTATTCTTCGTACTTTTTCGAACCTGGTAACGATTTTAGTGCGTTTACTACAACTGCGGTTGGTTACTATAGTGCGTTAGATGCCTCAACTGATTTATCTTTATGGGTATCACCAAGTGCAACCCAAAGTAATTTCGGGACTTTATATAATGCTAACGGATGGTTCAACAGACCAGGTCCGAACGGAACAACGGGTAACGTAAAAATACTGACCAGTAAAAATTCTAACAATACATTTTCACCTAATAATACCTTAGCTATTAGTGATAGATATTATGATGTGAATGAAGATGTTTCAGGTGCTGATTTCTATTGGATGAAAGGTAGTGGTAACAATCCAAACAATTTCACGTCAAGTTACCTTGGTGTTGTTTATTTACCCAGAGCGATACAAAATCCTACTTTATTGTCAAATAAACAGAGAAATATTTTAAGAACGGATAGATTACCTTCGTCAGATGGATTTGAAGGTGCGGTTGTACTTGATGAACAATGGTATAGTACTTCTGCAATATTACAACAAAACACAAACTTTCAAATTTACATAGACTCTGCGGGTGGATTACAACCAATAGGTGGTACATTAGAAGCTACGGGTGCCGACATTGTTCCTCCTGACATTCAAGACCAAGATGCCAGTGAAAATGTATTGGAAACATTTACATGTAATACGATGGTTCCATTAAACTGTTACCAAGGTGAAGGTACTACTTTTGGTATAAACCCTGATTGTAGAGATAAAGATTTGGTAAAAGGTGGATGTTATAGATTCAGAACTGGTACACCCATCACAACATTGGGGAGAGATTTGAGATTATTCTCTGAATGGGGACTGAGATATCGTTTTTTCTATGCGTTGTGTAGGGGGGTTCTTTCTCAAACTTTCACAAACAATTGGATAAACGGAAGTTTATTTGCGGTCCCATTCCAAGTAAGAACATTATACAAACCGGACAATACCATTGATGAGGTTCTATATTGTAAAGAAACTTTTTATTATAATGATGACAGTAATAATTTCTATGTAAGAAGTAGTCCCTATAATAGTACCACACAAAAATTTATTGGAAAATTTGCGTCACAAAACACGGGGTCTGTAAATGACCTGAACTTATTATATCCAACGACAATTTTGGATTTGGGTCCTAAGAGTAATTTATATGCTTTCACAACTTTAGACCCTCAAAACAAAGGTTTTGTTATTGATAAACTTTCACCAACAAGTGCTGGTGATCAAAGTGATCTTGTTAACTTATTTGTTATTTCAAGAATAACTAGTAAGAATTTTATCTTCAGTAGATTATTATCTCAGGTTGCGGTTGTTACCGCAAACGCATCAATTGACACCCTTTTCTCAAGGGATAATTTACAGGTTCCACCACAACTCAGAATTGATGGAGACTTGGCACAACTTATGTCGATAAACTCGGAATTTGGAACTATAAAGTTTTCACCGGATACTTACAATAATCAACAACAACCTGGTAATCCACCCATTTATTTTATTAATACTTTTTCACAAAATGTTATGGGTGTATTTTTCTCTTCAACTACGGAGGATCTTCAGTACAAAGATTTTATAACCCCTGGTAGAATTTTATTTAGACCTAGTAACGTTCAAAATGCGATACCGTTTGTTTATGGTTTAAAGTCCCAAAACGTACCTTTTTATAGATGGCAAATTCAACAAACAGGTGCTAACCCAACAATATTTGGAAATCAATTAAACAATTGGGCAACAGGGACAAATGACATTTTTACCACCAAATATCAATCTCTTGATAGATTAAAGACAACGCAACCAGGATACTTTATAGGATCCAATACTCAACTTAATGACACTTATGCTAGAGGGTATATTTTTAATGTTAATAACAACGGTATTAACTCATTGAATGGTGGTAATTATCCGAATAAATTCTTAGTTGGTGCTCCAAACCATTTTTACTTTGGTTTAATAAATGGCGCGACTTCCTTAGACAGATTCAGACAAAAGTATTTGGCGGATGAATAATCAATATACAATAATACCATCACGATTACAGTTTAAGTCGGCGCCTATTGTTGACCAAGTTATTTCTATTGATCTAAATCAAACTCAAGAAGAGTTGATTCAGTTTGTTAGAAATACAAGTATAAGTTTACCGCAACTTTATGAAGATGAAAGACAAGCTTGTTTTACGTTTCGACCAACATTCAAAGTTCAATATGTTTACGATAATACTCTAACAGGAACTACTGAATATAAACCTTTCAAGGACAATCTTTTTTATGTTGACGCGGTAAACTCCGTAGGTAGCGGTATTTGGAAAGGTTTTCCTCAATATTACGAGTTTGATTTTTATAGAGAACAAGTTAACGATAGACATTTTGCTTTTTCACCTCAAAGTGCGTACACTTATAACTGGACCTTTTACTTGACGTATCCTGCAACAAACGATGGTTCGGTTCCAATGTCTGTCAATTACCAAAATCAAACTATTAACTGGACGGCAGAAGAGGGTATACCATTCATAATATCGAATGCCTTTCAAGGGGGATCAACAATTCTTTCGTTTCAGTGTATGATGCCTCATGGGTTACAACCTGGTGAATCTGTTGAGTTGTCTTTTGACTATAGTGGCGATAAAGTTTTTGAAGTTTTTTCATTAGGTAATGGACAATACGGGAGTTCTGATTTTGTTTTTAACATCTCTAACAATGGATTTACAGGAACAACCTTTTATCAAGGACGAATAGGTACGTTTAAAAGAGTTATAAATCCAAAAAACTTTGTTGAAACAAGGTCGAAATACTATGTAAGAAAACATAGAATATTGTTTAATGAACAAGATGTTGATATATCAAAAGTTGGTTTTGAGTTAAATGCATTTGGTAATGAAAAACAACTTGAACTTTCTAGTTTAACCCCGAATAATATCACGAGAGTTTCACAAAAAACATCTTCTTTGACGTATGATTTTACATTCAAAAAGGATGTGGTTTTATCAGGTTTGACTGACAATCAAAATAGACCTGTTTCACAAATATTCTTGTCCATTATCAATAAAGGATTTTCAGGGTATTTTAACAAGTCATTTAACGGGGTTGGACTCAAACAAGGTTGGGGGTTTAACCTACAAAAAAACGTTAGTACGTGGTGGGATGATTTCAATCAAAGTTCATTTACTAATATACCGGTTGATAGTTATACGACCTTCGGTAATCCATACGTATTTTATTATAACCGTGTATTGAATGTGGGTGATCTAATCGATGGTGATTTCTGTGAATGGAATGAATATGATCAAACCGAAAGAGTTATTTCACCTTACATTCAAAAAATAAAGTTCAATCAAGATAACTTTAAAACTTCGAGTCCAACATCTTCAAATGCCATGGGGTATTATTACCTTCCACATATCCCCATGACTCTGAGAGTCTTTTCGGATTATGTGGAAACTGCCCCGAGTCAACAAGTGGAAAACATACCTAACTATGCATTTTTTTCACAAGTGGATCAACAGTTCAGATGGAGAGAACCGTATTTTTATGGTGAGTTTGACAACTTAAATAGGGGTGTCAACTATCCATTTTTGAACAAATCTCATTACCCCTATAGAGATTTCGTATTTAGACTTATACCAGAAGGGACTAATTATCAAGATATACTCGCTGGAGTTGATATCGCCGTACAACCATTAATAGACGACTGTGAATAAGATAGAACTAAGACTTCCCCAAAACAATCAAGGATTAAGTATTCCTATCATGCTTGATTGGGATTTTCTTGATCCCGAAAATGAGATTATTGAGGTAGAAAATAAAATCCAAGCTGAAGTTGCGGGTGGTGGAATTGATTTCGAAACGGATAGGTTTTCACATTCAGGTTTTACAAATCCTGTCGATGGTAAAGTAAGTACGGCAGTGAATTATGAGTTTTACTTTTTTTCGGGACAAACTCTACAAGAGGTTTTAAATCCTAATAGTTGGACCTTAGATTACAGAAGTGAGGGATTTACTACTCAAGAAATTTATTATTTCAGTCAGAGGTTTACTAAAAGTTTTTTCAAGTTGGATTTTTATGATTCCGCAGCTGCCGCTAGTCAAACAAACTATTTGACAATCATTATACCAACAACACAAGGATTTAAAACCCCTGTTACTATGCAGGGAAAAAACGTTGAGATTAAAACTCCAGTATTTTCTTTAGATTTTATTGGTGATCAGGTTGGGTTTTTTATTTATTGGTTAAAATCAAGGACTTACATAAATCTGAATACATTTTATATGTCATGTAAGTTTTACAATGCTAAGACAGGGTCATTTGTAAGAATGATAAATCGACCACAATCGACACCAGGAAATACTAATAGTTTTACTGCAAATCAGTTGTTTAATTTTTATTATCAAGTTGTTTTAGATTATCCAACTCAAACATACTCTGTTTATGATACTATAACATTTGATAGAGTCGGGACTACAACACCCATAAAATGGTATGAATACGTAGATCCAAATGCTTGATTATAAATTTACAGTATCACCTGGCAACATAAAGTCTGATCTCAGTAAAAGTTTTTATCTCGTACAGAATCAAACTTCTGTTGAAGCTGTTGAAGTCGGAGTTTATTCGTCTATGACTCAAGTTGTTTCGGGAGGTGTAAATGGTGCTTCAGTTATGACTGGATTAACAGTGCCGATTATGTTGACCCAAAATATAATCGACATGGGTTACTTCTCTCCCTTTGATGGTGCTGCAGATCAAGCTGATGTAACAACTAACTTTGTCTTTTCATCTACAACTTCTCAACCATACACTTGGATTATTTATAACACCTCCCAAAAAACAAAAACTTTTTTGGAGTTTGCTGCATATACAATTGATTGGGGTGATGGATCACCAGTACAAACATTTAGTTCTGAAACTATTACTCACAATTATCCATTGGTATCAAGTGGTTACACTATTAGTATGGTTCAAACAACACCGTTTGGTGTCAACACCATAACAAAAGAAATACAAGTACCCTACCAAAACATTATTATAACCAATCCAAAAGGTAGGGCGTTTTTCACACCCCTTGGTGGAAGTTGGGCTAATACACCGGTATATTACGATTACATATATCCATACGATGCGGACAACACAGTTTCACAACAAGTAAGTTCCAACGTTGTTAACGTACCCTTCACAATATCGGGAAACACAAGGTCGAGGATTACTGAGCTTGTACAATACGGACCCATACAATATCAAGTTGGGGTTCCTGTTATTATTGGTGGTGAGATAATCGGGGCGGTCACAGACATGAATCCTGTATATACCGCTTACACTATAACAGGTGTTGATTACTACGACTATGTTGATGGACAGACAATATATTTTGAAAACAGTAGTGGGGTGACGGCAGATTCAATTGTTGCAGTTCCTATTACTAAAGAACCAATTTTGATGAAAATTGTTGATCAGCCTCAAATAACCTCAGATGTATATGTTGAAAGGGGTAAATCGACAGCATACGAACAAGTTAGGAGAATTGGAGAGGTCAATAATCTCTCTTCAATGATTAACTATGGATATGGTTATTTCTTCATAGAAAAAAAGGCATAAACTATTTATAAAAATAAGACAAAAAAATGGCAATAGGAACATACGGAACCATAAGACCAGCCGATGTATCTCCCGAAGATGTGGAGATCATACTCAATTACACACCATCGAGAGATGAGACAGCCAACTTTGTTCTTAAAACTTTGGATGCACCATCAGTTTTGAGACCCTATTTTAATAACTCCAATACAGGTGGAAACGCGGACGTTGAAGTTTTAGGTGGGTTATATAACTTGACATTACCTGCGGAAGAATTTAATCAAGTTGGTATCTACACAATGATGATTAGACCGGCTCAAATCAGAACCACTATTACTGATTGTGGTGTATTGACTGCACTTCCTAACGTTAGAGGTATCGTTGTAGATCTATCTAATGTACCACCTCAGTTTAGAAACAAGTTTGTGCCTCAAGGTTTGATTGGGTACAGGATTGAATATTTGAACGCTGACGGTTCTAAAGTACCAAATTTCTTTAGGATTGTTACTTCTTCATTTTATTGTGAGCCCGTTGTTGTAAACCAAGTTAACACAACACAAAAGGCTGTCAGATATCGATACGTTGATGGTGTGACAAATTTAATGTTTTTAACAGTATCACCCTCATCATCACCTACAAACAAACCAAATGCAACTCCATTCATTGGACAGCCAGGTCAAAGTATTATTTTTTCAAACACCTTTTTCAATCCCGTAACAATCGAGGTTGATGTTGTGGAATACGACATTTCATCATTGGCGATTGCACTTTATGGTAATCAAACTAAGAGTATTGAAGATGGTATCTATACTATATACGATAGTGAAAATAATATCTACAAACAATACAACTTGTTTGAGATTAGAGATCAGTTTAATGCTCTTCTCTATGAAGTTCGTCAAGACAGAGGAACTAACATCGACTTTACTAAAAACTTCACCACTATTACAGGATAATGGCAGTTAATTCGACAAAGTTTTTCTATCCTCCGTCACCTGGCTCAGGACTTGGTACTTTCGATGACATAGTTGGATTTCAACTTGTCGACGGAGGTGGGTTAACTTCTGCGGTTTTTGATTTTACAACAAGTGTTACTGAAAAAGTTAATAGAACTTTTTCTATCGGAACTTTCTCTCAACCCATAACTCTTGAAGATTTGGATATCAACTCCATGTTGGAAGGGAGAAGAATATTACAAACACAATTTAGAGTTTATCCTAACTATGATGTATCACAAGTTTTAAACTTTTCATTATACGGATCTTTAGCAAAAAGATTAGAGGTTTCGGTAAATAAAATAATCAACTTTTTTCCTGCAGCTTTAGATGTAAGAAATATTATGCCGAACTTTACGACAGGTTTAACGGCACTTAATATTAGTTATGATCCGATAGAGGATGAAAGTACTTTTGAGATACCAACATCAAGAATACACAATCCATTTGCTATAGAATATTCTGAAAGTGCAACAACAAATATGATGTTCCGTGAGATAGTAACTTCTCAATATAGGGACATGACCAAAACATATTTGAGTTATGCATTGTCTTATCAGGGTGTCGATTATCAAGTTGTTGGCTTCGTTCCTTCACAAAGTTTAAATACTGGAAGTGTTGAGCTTATTGTAAAAGGTAATCCATTTATCGGTCAAACATCAACTAGTGATGACTTTTTGGTTAGACCAAACGATTTGATTGTCGATAAAGTATTCCAAGAAGATTTTGATGAGGTTGAACAGTTCTTGATGAATAGACTTATTCAACCTGAATATACGGCAAACTTTCAAGTTCCACAACAAAATGAAGCCGGACAATTTTATACAGGATACATTCAAGTTACATTTCCCAAAGACGGTAGTTGGAATTTAGATATCAGAAGTTTCAGGTTTGAATCTTATCTTCAACAGTTAAGTGAGGTTGCTGCTAACTTGGATACGTTCAAGACAAATCTTGTATCAAGATTTTTAGTTACCGATTCAATCAAGGAGTTTGATACTTTAGGTCAAAAAGTTGAAAAAATATTGCAGATTTACGGACGTAGTTTCGATCAAATAAAACAGTTCATCGATGCCTTAGCATATATGAATACTGTGAATTATATTCCTGGTAACGATATACCATCTCAACTATTATTTAATTTATCACAAACTCTTGGATGGGAATCAAACTTTTCTCCAATCACAAATGATAACTTTTTGGAAAGTGTATTTGGGAACACATCTTTGATTGAATATCCGGGTTATGCAAGAGCACAGACTCCAACAGAATTAAACTATCAGTTTTATAGAAATCTCATCTTGAACTCGGCGTATCTTTTCAAGTCAAAAGGTACGAGAAGATCTATAGAGTTTTTGTTGAGACTGATTGGTGCACCTGACGCATTGATTGATTATAATGAGTACATTTATCTTGCTGATCAGAGAATCAACATGAGAAACTTTGATACTCAGTTTGCTCAGTTGTCAGGTGGTACTTATGCCAACACTATACCTACTTTGAATGGGGCGAATACGTATTCCATCAGAGGTCAGATTTTTACCGCATACACAACAACAACCGATTTTGTTGATGTGAATATTAGACGTAATGATTACCCTGTTGATAACTTAGGGTTCCCACAGGCACCGTCGACTGTTGGACCAAATGCGGTCTTCTTTCAAGAAGGTGCTGGATGGTACGAGATCACACCACAACACAGAAGTCCTGATGAGTTTACAATCACAGGTGGTGTGTTTACGGGACAAAACTTGAACATTCAGACTCAACTTCAACCGTTTACCTTTGGTGGTATCTATCTTCAAAGGTATTCTGATTTCCCATATATGTTGGATGGATATAAACTGAGAAGAGTTCCCGACAACAAAAAATCGTGGTTATCTGATGATGATAATTTAAGAGCATCGAGGGAGGCGGGGTATGAGGCTTACTATTCGGTTGCTGACGAAAAGTTAGTATTGAACGTTAAAAACGTTGATATTTTCTTAAACGTTGGTCAGGGTATTGCATATGATGTGTGGGATCAATCAAGAAACTATAACTATCCAATACCAGAATCTGGTTATACTGCCGGTATGATTTCTGTGGGTGGTATTGATAACACATTTATCGATCCTGAACCACAAAAGAAAACATTCTTCGAGTTTGCACAAACATTTTGGCAAAACACAATCAATGTTCGAAATAGAATGTATATTTTTGATGGAAAGACTGGTGGATACCCAACACTTCAATCTATATTTTGGAAGTATCTGCAATCAGAACAAACAGTTGGTATCCCTAACAACAAATATACCTACCAAAAACTTATTGAATATGTAGATGCTTTGGGTCCATATTGGATGAGACTTATTGAACAAATGGTTCCCGCGACAACACTTTGGATGGGTGGAACTCGATTGGAAAACTCTATATTCCACAAACAAAAGTTTGTTTATAGAAGACAAAGAGGATGTATGATTATACCTGTTCCTGCGGATCCATGTTACATCATAACAAATGTCTTCGATTATGATTGTAATACAAGTTATGCCGATTTCTTTATTTATCCTTGGTTGAATGGGGATACTCAAGTTTCTGATTTTACTTCAATATTGGCGAATAGAGTTACTAAATTCATACAGGAAGAAGAGTTGGAGTTATGTGACCAAAACTCAATAAATTCTGAGTGGTATTTAACCCTAACAATAGGGACTACAACAATAATAAATGTTTTGTTTTATACAGGGTTAGGTGTAAATGATGCACCCAGTGCTTTGTTGTGGAGAACAACCCTTATAAATAATCTAAATAAGTTATACCAATATGGGTATACTTATACCCTAAACGGTAATAGATTAACAATAACAAATTTACGTTCAGTCCAACAAAACCTAACAGATTTAGTAAATCTTAGTGTAGGTATAAACATGAGTATAAGTTGTGAAGTATAATGCCTTGTAGTAATAATATTCCATTAGTTTGTTGTTCTGATCCAACAAGGGCAATTTTACCTTGTAATCCTACGGTAAATGGTACTCCAAACAGTATGTTTATCGATGGGGGTGTATATACCACAACTGATGGATTCTACGGAACTCTGTGTTGGGAAGCAGATGCGTCTTACACTGGAACTATATATTCCTACACACTAAGTAATAATTTCACATCATTTACTAGTGGATTTGGTAATACCTGTACTTGGTGTACATATGTCCACGGTGCAGCATGTATAAACATACCGTCAACATTTACAGGTACAACCCTAACAAAATGTTCAAATCCTGAAATAACAATAAATGTTGATGTTCCAACAACAACGACTAATGGACAAACTTTTGTTGTTGATGGTCAGTGTTATTATTATGATGGTGACCCGTTTGTAACTGCTTATGGTACACAAGTCGTTCCTTTTTATGATAACTGTTCGCAGTGTGACGACGACTATCCAAATCAGTATACTTTTTCAGGTTGTTGTCAAGTACAAGATGGAAGTCTTGTTTTAAGTTCTTATACTTTTAATTTAACGGGAACAACAGGTCCTGTAGTTGGTGAGAGTGTTTACGTTGAAACTTCAGTGTATTCTGGTTGTGCCGTCTGTATTGTATATAACGAAAATTACCCATTAGAAACTGATGTCATTGGAACTATATATAATGATTGTGCGGATTGTGAAACTACCTATCCATGTAACGTATATGGATTCATAAATGTTTATTGGGAAAATTGTTGTGATGGAACTCGTAGAACTTATACGGTTCCCACAAGTGCTTGGTCATACGGCAATGCAATCAATATTGGGGGTGTTTGTTATTTTTACACAGGTGAGATATCAACAGATACTACTTTAGGTTTATTGGACACTTATGAGTATATCGATTGTAATGAGTGTGAAACATCAGTCCCATGTACAACACCAACCCCAACATCCACAGTTACCCCCACTCCAACAGTAACTCCAACTGTAACACCATCAAATGCCTTCGGAACAGGAAGTGTGTTTGATTATGATTTGAGTATTACAGGTGCTTGTGTTACAGGTCTTGGTTCTGCTCTTATAACTGCTAGTGGTGGTGTTCCTCCATATACATTTGATTGGTATAGTCCAAACTTAGGACCTGGTCCACTGAAGACAAATCTAACACCTGGTACATACCTTGTAAGGGCGAATGATTCTTCGGCACCTGTCAACAATGAGTTTTATATTAACGTTCAAATACAAGAATGTTTATGTGTTACCTTACTTAATGTTTATAATACCACGTGTGGGGAAAACAATGGATCGGTAACTGCCACAACAAGCTCGATTTATTCGAGTGTTGATTATTCTCTATACACAGTAGATGGTGATTTTGTGCAATCGGGTACATCATCAACAAATGAGTTTACATTTTTTGGTTTGTCGGGTGGTACATACTATATCACGGTAAATGATATTGCCGATGGTATTGGGCAGAGTCAAAGTTTCATTGTTGAAGAATCGGATCCTTTTGACTTTGGTTTATACATTGTCCCCAACGCATCTTGTGGTACGGGTAATATCGGAAAATTATTTGTCACCGGACAAACGGGCAATCCTCCCTATTCATATCAATGGAGTACAGGTGCAATCACCTCGAGTATTACAGGTTTAACTGCGGGAGTTTATTCTGTTCAAGTAACGGATGGTCAGGGTTGTGTTAAAGTTCAAACTGCTACGATTGAAAATTTGGATCCTGTAGGATTTGGTTCATTTGTGGTGACTCAGCCAACATGTTTTGCAAATAATGGTATTATTGAGTTAAATGTTACGGGGGGTACAGTCCCATATTATTATTCGGCTTCTACAGGTACCATTGAGATTTCGTACTCACCAACATTCATACTATCAGGTTTAAGTAACGGAACTTATGGTTTCACCGTGACTGATGCTGCACTTTGTACCTTTAGTGTGTCAACCGCACTTCAGAGTCCAAACTCTATATCATCTGTAAATGTGTTTTCACAAAACTCACAGTGTAGTGACGGACAGGGAAGTATTTCGGTTGAAATCATTGGGGGCATTCCAAACTACACTTACAGTTTGGTTTATCCTACAGGAAATGTTGATACAGTAACTTCTACACAGACTGCCGAGATATTCTCGAATTTAAGTGCGGGTACCTATACTGTTATCGTTGGTGATCAGGGGGGATGTGTCTATCAAGAAGAGGTTGATATTCTAACTGTCGAAAAATTTGATTTTTATATCTATACCACAGGTAGCACATGTAACAATCCTTTTGGTGGTGTTAAAATTTCTGTACAAGAGGGTGCCGTTGGTTTGTTGACTTATAGCATCGATGGAATAGAACAAATAACTGACACATCATTATCTTCTGTAACCTTTAGTAATATTTCTGTCGGACAACATACCGTTACGGTTACAGATTTTGACGGGTGTTCTATAACTAAACCATTTGTTATTACCTCTACCGAAGCGGTTAACTTCTCATTATATTCCACATCATGTGGTGATGGTAACGATGGGGTGATGACCGCGTTTATTTCTTCAGGTGTTCCACCATTTACCTTCTATTGGTCTAACAACGTGCCGGGTAACCCACAACAAATAACCGTCTCTGGTTTAACGGGGGGAACTTATTCTCTGATTGTGGTTGACTCAAATGGTTGTTCATTAGCGAGAACAACAACGATTGACTGTGATAAGGTTTATGTGTCTTATCAAAGTTACACTATGGGTGAGGATGAGTTCACCTTAGTTTCGCCAACAAAATGTGGTATTCAACAAATACTTGTTGATGGTTTCTATGATTTAACTTCAGGAAATACTGATTGTATATTAACTCAAGCAGTTTATACAGCAAAAGTACAGGTACAACCATTAGGCACAATACTTACCAATACGTTCTACACGGGTACTTCACTAAATGACGTTCCGAGTGATGGATTATGGTTTTCAACGATAGAGAATATGATCGAAAGTATTTCAGGTATTATTGATGTTCAGATCGATCCTGTTACAAATCAAATAACCATCAAGGCATCCCCTGGAAGTAGTGTCACAAATCAAGAAATTATTGTTGAACTAATTATTGTATACGATATTGATTGTTTGACATGACACAGATTAGGATAGAAGCGGTTTCAGGGGCAACTCCGATTAGTGTTTATGTTGCAGATGTTTATGGTAACAACCAAAGCTTAATTGGTACTATAACAAATACGGGGGTAATACCACCCGCGGCAAGATTTTATCCTCCAAGTTTGTTCAATACAGCACCTGCAATAATGGTGAAGTTGATTGACGCAAATGGTTGTGAAAAATTTGACATATTAGATTGTTCGTTTGGGTGTGGTTTTGACATCACTGTACAGTTGGCATCTTGTGTTGTTACAATATCTGTAACGGAAGATGACTGTTTGTATGAAGTCTTTGTTACGGAAGTTTAAAACTTACGTTAATTTTTCTTTTTTTTATTAGTGACTTTTTGAAACTTAAAAACCTCTAAGTCTATGTATTTATAATCAAAAGTCATGTCGTTAGAAACAATTCTTGTAGTCAACCGTGCCGCAGGGTGTAATACCGTTGTTGAACAACAGGTAACGGTTACTGGATACCAATGTTTTTTAGTAAAAATACCCCCACAAAGTAATGCTTTGGGTCCTTTTGATGTGTATACGGGTTCTACAGGGACTACTGTAGTTTACTCTGCGGTGTCAAGAAATGAAATGGTGGCGGGTGTTACAATATGTTTCGGAACTCCACCATCGCCAACACCAACACCTACACCTACACAAACTCCTTCTGTAACTCCAACGAGCACACCAACACCAACACCAAGCGCAACTCCGGGAGGATCAACACCAACACCTACATTAACTCCATCACCAACTCCGAGTGGATCATTATTCTCGGCTTACCTATTCCCTGAACCACAAAATGGTACGGATGCTCTCGATTTGGGACTTTACATGGTTGATGCGGGTGCTGCTAACTTCTATGGATACTTTAATAGTGGAACTCCTGATGGTGCGACGTATGCTAGCGACATGGCATTGTATGTACAATACTCAGGTTGGACAGGTGGTGTAGGTAACTTCATTACAAATGTTTCAACCCTAAATGGTCCTATTAGACAAGGTGTTGGTACAGGTACTGACTCTTTTGGTTGTAACCAAGATCAATACACTTTCGGTACGATTGAAGTCACTACAAGTGATGTTAATCCAAACTTGAAATATGCTTACACAATTTGGATACCATTGGCGGGAGTTGGTGGATCAATGACGAATATGACCGTTGATATTGGAGAAAGTGTTCCATGTAGTACAAATATATCAAATGGAGATATTCCAGATCCATTATTGGCGGGAATAAATGTAGTTGTTCCGTCAGGATGTGCAATACCTGCGGGTACATACCGAGTTCTGTGGACTACAGGTGCAGCTTTGATACCACCAACACTTGGTACATTACCATTAAGTAACTCACTTTATTTCAAAGGAGATGTATTCGCCTAAAAATAAAAATATTTAAAGATATAAATAACTAAAAAATGTCATCATTCCCTTACAAAAATCCTCTGTCATCGGCTCAGGTTTCTATACCAAACTCTGTAGACAGAACATCAACCCAAGGTACTAACTTTTCTATCTTGGGAATCGGTGGTTACATGGAGGTATACAACCTCAGTGACCTAAACTTTACGATTCCTCTTTCAATCACTGCGGGTACTGTTGAGTACTCGGGTAATACTATTCCTGCTCAGCTTAGTTTAGGTGTTGGACCATTCCCGAATTTTATTACATTAAATTCAGACAATATTTCAACAGGAAGAAGAAAACTTGGTATGCAAGTTTATGTCTATGAAACAGATACTGTATACCAATTTAATATTCCAAACTATACCAGTCTTTGGGCATCATTGACTGGATTGACAGGTAATTCGGCAATTACACAAACAACTTATTCAACGGTTGTTAATAACAGATCGGCAGTTGGTGAATCATTTATTCAGGCTTGGACGGGATCTACTATTGAGGGAATTAGTGGATATACAAGTGCCAATGCAAATTGGAGAATAGCTCAAAAGGGAAGATTAGTTGTTGATGATGGCACAACTTCAGTATCAGGTGTAACACAAATTAATGTTAGCGGTGGAACTGTAACGAATGATGGATTAGGAGTTATAACTTTAATATTTACGGGAGGGACTTCAGGCACCTCAGGTTCAAGTGGTACTAGTGGTTCTTCAGGATCATCAGGTACTTCAGGATTAGGATTCGATTGGGAAGGTGGATGGATTTCAGGAACCACTTATTTCCAAAATGACGTGGTGTCTTACAATGGGAGTTCATACATTGCAACAACTACTATTTTACCTGGTGGATCACCACCAAACATTAATCCGAGTTGGGACTTAGTTGCCAGTGGTGGTATTGGATCTTCAGGAACAAGTGGTACTTCAGGAACAAGTGGTGCTTCAGGAAGTTCAGGTTCTTCGGGTACATCTGGCGTCAGTGGTACTTCAGGTACGTCAGGTTCATCGGGAACAAGTGGTCTATCTGGAACTAGTGGAACATCTGGTTCATCGGGAACTTCAGGTGTTGATGGTACGAGTGGATCTTCAGGTACAAATGGAACTTCAGGTTCATCTGGTTCATCAGGAACGAGTGGTTTATCAGGTACTAGTGGAACTTCGGGTTCATCAGGGTCTTCAGGTACTTCAGGTATTGATGGAACAAGTGGGTCTTCAGGAACATCTGGTACCGCAGGATCAAGTGGATCTTCAGGTACATCAGGATCATCTGGAACGAATGGCACATCAGGTTCTTCTGGTACTAGTGGTTCATCGGGAACAAGTGGTGTATCAGGTACTAGTGGTACATCTGGTTCCTCAGGATCTTCAGGTACTTCAGGTGTTGATGGAACAAGTGGATCTTCAGGTTCATCAGGAACCTCAGGTATTGATGGAACAAGTGGAACTTCAGGATCGAGTGGTTCTTCGGGAACTAGTGGAACAAATGGAACTTCAGGTACTTCAGGGTCAAGTGGTTCATCAGGAACTAGCGGAACATCAGGTAGCTCAGGTTCCTCAGGAACTAGTGGTACTTCAGGGAGCTCAGGTTCATCCGGAACTAGTGGCACTTCAGGTAGCTCAGGTTCATCAGGAACTAGTGGAACATCAGGTAGCTCGGGTTCTTCAGGAACATCAGGTACTGGTGGAAGTTCAGGATCATCAGGAACTAGTGGAACATCAGGTAGCTCAGGATCATCAGGAACTAGTGGAACATCAGGTAGCTCAGGTTCTTCAGGAACATCAGGTACTAGTGGAAGTTCAGGTTCATCAGGAACTAGCGGAACATCAGGTAGCTCAGGTTCGTCAGGAACTAGCGGAACATCAGGAAGCTCAGGTTCATCAGGATCGAGTGGATCATCAGGAACTAGCGGTACTTCAGGAAGCT
>JACCDP010290230.1_pt1 | contig 32699 bp, 26 predicted proteins | sample 7445841 | NCBI WGS metagenome assembly JACCDP01 (sample SAMN15323441, study PRJNA562643) | freshwater metagenome | isolation source: river surface water | place: USA:Blue River Watershed | collected 2017-08-17 | reverse complement strand
TTTTTAGTAGAAGTAATTCTTTCCTGCATCGCACCCATTTCTGTAGCCAAAGTTGGTTGATATCCAACCGCCGAAGGCATACGACCTAAGAGTGCCGAAACTTCAGAACCAGCCTGTGTAAACCTAAAGATATTATCAACGAAGAATAAAATGTCTTTTCCTTGGCCTTCTCCATCCCCATCTCTAAAATACTCAGCAATTGTTAATCCTGAAAGCGCTACACGAGCACGTGCTCCTGGGGGCTCATTCATTTGTCCAAACACAAAAGTTGCTTTGGACTCTTTCATTTCTTCTAGATCGACTTTTGATAGGTCCCAGCCGCCCTCTTCCATCGAGTGCATGAAGTCTTTACCATATTTAATAATGCCTGATTCCAACATTTCTCGCAACAAGTCGTTCCCTTCACGTGTGCGCTCTCCAACACCAGCAAAAACTGACAAACCACCGTGACCCTTAGCAATATTATTAATCAATTCTTGTATCAATACCGTTTTACCAACTCCTGCGCCTCCAAAAAGACCAATTTTTCCGCCTTTTGCATATGGTTCTATTAAGTCGATTACTTTAATCCCTGTAAACAAAATCTCAGTTGATGTCGAAAGCATGTCAAAACTCGGTGCCTCGCGGTGAATTGGAAGCCCCCCTGCATTATCAACAGTATTGATTCCGTCAATTGCCTCTCCAACAACATTAAATAATCGACCTTTAATTTGATCCCCTGTTGGAACTTTGATAGCTGTTCCGGTTGAAACCACTTCTAATCCTCTCATGAAACCATCTGTGGAGTCCATGGAAATCGCTCTAACGGAGTTCTCTCCTACATGCGATTGAACCTCAAGAACAACTCTTGAGCCATCTGACTTCTTCACTTCTAATGCATCATAAATACTAGGAAGCGCAACTCCTCTTTCGAATCTTACGTCAACTACCGGGCCAATGACCTGGGAAACTTTACCTTTGATAACAGACATTTTATTGCTTTAAATTTGGGCGCAAATATACAAATTTTATCTGAATAGATAAGATTATGCGGAATTAAAGGGCTCTTGAAATTATTTTTACCGTTGACCAAGAAAAAACAAAACCCAAGCTCGCCACCATCAATACTACAAATAAGAAATCTGTCCACTTAAGAACAATCGGAAAGCCCTCGTTTATTCCTCCCATTGAAACAAAACCACTATACTGTTGGGCAAAACAAACAGCGTATCCAACTATAAGGCCTAATACTAAGCCCGCCAAGCAAATCAACATGCCGTTGAAAATAAATACCCGTTGTATGTCTGACTTCTTCAATCCAATCGCCATCAACGATGTCACATCCTTTTGTTTTTCGATATACTGAATCGTTAGAGAAGCTATTAAGTTAATCGCAGCAAAAATAAAAACGAACACCATAATGATAAGTACCATCAAGCGCTCAGATTGACTTGTTTTATATATCATTTCGTGTTGTTCGTAATTTGTTTTCACGGTAAAGTTTCCGCCTATTTTTTCTTGGAGTTCTTTTTTGAATTCTTCGTGATTAACCCCTTCATTTAACTTAATGTAAACATGGGTAATTTCATTTTGATAACCCAATAGTTCTTGGGCTTGTTTTAGCGACCAAATAACCACTTCTTCATTAACCTCTCTATTAAAATTAAAAACACTAGCACATTGGACTCTTGTCTTTTTAAACATTTCTTGCCCTTGTTTAATCTTCATGTCGCGCTTCCCTGCTAAAACAGAAAACTCAGTTTGTCCCGGCCTAATCTCCAATTTATCTACCAACCCAGGGGCTAAAAAAACATATTGTTGCTCCAACAATGTAAAAAGACACGTGTGATTTGTTTTACATGTTGGTTCTTCAACTAATGTGTTGTTGGCGTATTCCACCATGTCTAAATAATTCGGCTCAACACCAACTATTCTGGCGTTTGCCCATTTTTTATCCTGTTGTAGAACCACAAGCTCTTCGATTCCCTTTGAATACGTTGAAACATCTTCGTGATTCAACAGTTCGAAATTAAATTCTGACGATAAAAATGTTTTTCTTTTGCTGTGCGTAATGGTAATGTCAGCGTCAAATTTTCCATACATTTTTTGAATGACACTCTCTATCCCATTAAAGGCAGATAATAGAATGATCAAAGCGGCGCAAACAACAGCCATTCCTATCCATGAAATTCTTGTAAGAATTGCTACAATATTGCTGTCTTTTTTTGAAAAAAAATACCGCTTTGCTATGTACAATGAAATTTTAATGGGCTACTTTTTTTTGAGTAATTCATCAATTTTCATTGCATAATCGAGAGAGTCATCAATAAAAAAAGTAAGTGCCGGAGATTTTCTCATGTTTTTAAGTCTTGTTGATACTTCTGATTTAATCTTTCCTTTATTCAAGTTGATGTTTTCTAATACCGCTTCTTTGTTATCAGTATTATAAATGCTTAAGTAGCAACGCGCTAAAGACAAGTCAGATGTGATTCTGACATTCGTAACGGTTACCATGCTGCCAAGGCATATTTCTCTACCATTACGAATGAAAAAACCAGCTAATTCAGTTCTTATCGCAGACTCAATCTTTTGTTGACGAATTGATGACATATTCCTCAAAGGTAATAATTCTGTTGCTTATTGATTTAAAAAACAATGTGGTTTAGTGTATATTTGTCCATGAATTCGTGGAAAGACGTATACAAATACGCTTTTAAGTATAGAAAACTTGCCCTAATTACAATTCTTGGTAATTTGCTGTTTACCATATTTAACTTGCTTTCGCTGGTGCTTTTTATACCTTTTCTTCAGTTAATTTTTCGGGTTAATGAATTTAAATCCGTGGTTGAAAAGCCTGTATATTCTGGTGAAATAAGCAGCATTGGCTCATATGTGGCAGAATACTACAACTATCACATGCACTTGATGGTATCGTCAGACCCTCGTCAGGCTTTGCTGTTTGTCTGTGTTTCTGTTTTTGTTGCTTTCTTGTTAAAAAATGCCTCACGGTATTTGGCTGTTTGGCATCAATCAGAATTAAGGATGGCTGTTGTTCGTGATGTTCGCGATGAATTGTTTAAAAAATCAATGGAACTCCCCTTGTCGTTTCATTCTCAAGAAAGAAAAGGAGACTTAATGGCCCGATTAAACAGTGATGTTGGAGAAATCGAAAATGGAGTAGTGGGGTTTTTAGAACTTGTATTTCGAGATCCAATCGCAATTATCATTCATGTTTTTTCTTTGTTTTATATTAGTCCAAGCTTAACCTTGGTTTCTTTTTTTCTTTTGCCAATCACCGCGTTTGTGGTGTCGAGAATAGGAAAAAGTTTAAAGAAAACTGTAAAAAACAGCCAAGAAAAACTCGGCTTACTTTATTCAATAATGGACGAAAGCTTGAGTGGTGTTCGAATTATCAAGGGTTTTAATGCAACTGAATTTATTACCAAACAATTTAGAAAAACCAACCTACAACATCAGAAATTAGTAACTAAAACCTTTAGAAAAAAAGACGTGTCGCCGTTAATTAGCGAAACCCTTGGCGCGGGAGTAATGATGTGTTTGGTTTGGTTTGGTGGAAACTTGATTATAGAGGGTTCAAGTAACGGGGAAGGATTAACAGGTGAGTTGTTCATTACCTTTATTATTGTTTTTTCTCAACTACTTAGACCGATTCAATCCATTGCCAACCAAGTTGCCGTTTTACAAAAAGCCCGCGTAAGTCTCGATAGGGTTAATGATATTCTCTCCATTAAAGATCAGGTTTTAGAGCCTGAATCCCCGGAAGAATTTTACGATTTTACTGGTGAAATTTTATACAAAAATGTGTCTTTTAAGTATGGGGAAGAATTCGTGATAAGAGACGTGTCGCTGTCTATACCAAAAGGACACACTGTTGCATTGGTGGGAGAATCTGGTAGCGGAAAGTCTACATTAACAGATTTACTTGCTCGGTTTTATGATGTGGTTGAAGGGGAAATCAGCATAGACGGTAAGAACATAAAGTCTTTTCGCTCTTTTGACCTAAGAAATAAAATAGGGATAGTATCTCAGGATTCCATTTTATTTAATGGTTCGGTTTTAGAAAACATTGCTTTTGGTGACGAAGACCCCTCTTTAGAAAAAGCTAAAGAGGCTGCAAAAACAGCAAATGCACATGCATTTATTACTGAACTAGAAATGGGCTACGACTCCAATATTGGAGAAAGAGGAAACAAGCTTTCTGGCGGACAGAGACAACGTTTGTGTATTGCCCGTGCTGTTTATAAAAACCCCGACATTCTTATACTTGACGAAGCAACATCAGCACTGGATACAGAGTCTGAAAAACTGGTTCAAGAAGCGTTAGATCGTTTAATGAAAAACCGGACCACTTTAATTGTTGCACACCGACTGAGCACTATAAGAAACGCAAACAACATAGTAGTGCTCTCAAAAGGTTCGGTTGTCGAGCAAGGAACCCATGAAGAGCTGTTTCATATGAAAGGTTCCTACTTTAACTTTTGTTCATTACAAGGTATTATTTCATAAGTAATATCAAAAACTCGATTGGAATGTGTATTTTTGACACATGCAATTTAAAAATATTACCTTCTCTTCGAATCATAATGAAGAGTTCTATACCGTACTAAAACAACGCGTTAACCATTATTTTAAAAATAAAAACATTTCGAAACATGCCAATGCGGCAATGGTTTTTAAGACTGTTTTTATGCTTTCATTATACATCGTGCCTCTTTGTCTTTTGTTCGTGGATTTTTCTAGTCAATGGGTGTATTTTTTACTTTGGACAATAATGGGTTTTGGCATGGCTGGAGTTGGATTATCTGTTATGCACGATGCAAACCATGGGACTTATTCGAAAAATCAAGTTGTAAATGGTGTTATTGGTCGAGTGTTGGTTATTTTAGGTGGAAGTGATGTAAACTGGCGAATTCAACATAATGTTTTGCACCACACGTACACCAATATCACCGAAGTAGATGAAGATATTGCTCCTCCTTCGTTTTTGTTGCGGTTTTCTCCGCATACAAAGCGCTATTCTATTCATCGTTTTCAACACATCTATGCTTGGTTTTTGTACGGCTTAATGACTTTGATGTGGTTTGTAACAAAAGACTTTAATCAGGCGTTTCGTTATAAGAAAAAAGACTTACTTAAATCACAAGGTATTACAATGTCTCAACATTTAACGTCCATAGTGATTTTCAAGATTATTTATACTACTCTTTTCATTGTTCTCCCGCTGGTATTTAGTCCTGCTTTTTGGTATGTTTCTGTTTTAGGCTTTCTTATTAAACAAGTAATAGCTGGTTTTATTCTTTCAATTATTTTTCAGCCAGCACATGTGGTGCCTTCTTCTAACTTTCCGCTACCTGATGATTCAGGAAACGTTGAGGCGGACTGGGCTGTTAACCAGTTAGTTAATACTGCAAATTTTGCCCCTAAAGCGCGGCTCTTCTCGTGGTATGTTGGTGGTTTGAATTTTCAAATTGAGCATCATTTATTTCCAAATATATGTCATATACACTACAGACATATCTCGAAGATAGTAGAGGACACTGCTAAAGAGTTTCGTCTGCCATACCACTCTTATAAAACTTTCTATGGTGCGCTCGTAGATCACACGAAATTATTGTACACGCTTGGTAATAAGGATGTAGTTGTGGCTTAATTCATGACCTTAGAAAAATTAAGAGATTTTTGTATATCCCTTACAAGTGTCGAAGAGTGCTTGCCATTTGATGATACCACGCTAGTATTTAAGGTTGGAGGTAAAATGTTTGCTTTAATCGATATTACGGATTCAAAATCGGTAAATTTAAAATGTGATCCTAATAAAATTATTGATCTTCAAGAGCGTTTTGGCGGTGTGTTGCCTGGCTACCACATGAATAAAAAACACTGGATCACGGTACTTTTAAATGAGGATGTTTCAGACACAATGGTTATGGAGTGGATTAGAGATTCATACTTTTTGGTTTTCAATAAGTTGAGTAAACGCCTACAAGATGAAATTACGAATCGATAAATTTATTTGGTGCGTTAGATTAACAAAAACTCGGGCTCTTGCTGCTGAACTTATCGCTAAAAATAAAATTAGACTAAACGATTTACCAACTAAAGCATCTAAGGATATTTCTGTTGGTGACACCGTTTTTGTTTATCGTAATTCGGCGGTATTCACCTATTCTGTATTAAAATTAACTGATAAGAGACTTTCTGCCTCTTTGGTAAGTGATTTTATCCAAGACACCACATCAATTGAGGAAAAAGAAAAAAACAGCTTGTATTTGGCCTCGCAAAAAGTTTATCGATTATCCGATGGAAAACCTACCAAGAAAGACCGTCGAGAGATTGAAGATTTTTTAGATCAATGGACTGAATAATCAGCTAAAATTTTGTCAGCTAAAATATTGCTTAGCTTAAAATAACTTTCTGTCGTCCATCCTGCAATATGAGGGGTCATCACCACCCTCTCGCAAGCTGTTAAATAAGAAAACTCTTCAGGTATATTCTGTTCGAAGAAGGTTTCAAAACTTTTTTTCTCGTATTCCAGCACATCTAAACATGCGCCTTTAATTTTGGTGGTTTTTAAGCCCTCCACTAAGCTTTTGGTATGAACGATTCTTCCTCTTGACATGTTGATTAGCACAAATGGTTTTGACATTTTGTCTATAAATTCTTCGTTCATCATGTATTTGGTTTCTTTGTTCAGTGGTATGTGAAAAGAAATTACATCTGCTTGATCCATGATAGCAGACAATGTGCATTCGTGTACATAATGATCGCCAAATCCTGATTTATATTTGTCGTAAGCCAAAACTTTAACATCAAATCCCCTTAATTTTTTCGCAAAAGCAGCGCCGTTATTACCATAGCCAATTATCCCCACTATTTTTCCATCTAACTCCTCTCCTCTATTAGATTCTCTTTGCCAAATGCCGTTTCTAATTTGTAAATCTGAAATGTGAATTCTATTTAATAAGGACAACAACATCCCAAGTCCATGCTCAGCCACGGCGTTTCTATTTCCTTCGGGGGAATTGTAGCAGTTTATCGATTGTTTCTTGCAATATTCGATATCAATATTTTCTAACCCTGAGCCAGATCTAGCAATAAACTTAAGGTTTTGACATCGCGATAAAACCTCTTGTGTCAAAGAAATTTTGGAACGTATTACAAGTCCAAATGCATCAAAAATCTTCTCTGTTATATGCTCTATTCTTTCGTTGGAAATATCAAAGCACGTAAATCCGGCTTGTGTTAAACGTTCGTGTAAAACACCATGAACCGTATCGATGAAATAGACTTTTTTTTCTGGCACAAGTTAAAGATACGATTTTTCATCTTCCTAAATGAACAAGTAAAACAGAAATATCGCTTGGTGTTATACCTGAGATGCGTGTGGCTTGACCAATGGTTGCAGGTTTAATTCGGTTTAGTTTCTCTACGGCTTCAGAACTCAAGCTTTTAATACGTTGGTATTCAGTGTTTTGTGGTATTTTTAGGTCTTCTAATCGCGATAATTTTGCTGCTTGCTCTTCTTCTCTTTCAATATATCCTTCGTACTTAATTTGAATTTCTGCTTGTTCCGTAATACTTTCATCAATTGATTTCCATTCTTCATATACCTCAGATAAATCAGCCGACAAGGGCACGAGATCCTGCAAGGTAATATTCGGTCGAGTAATTACTGAGGAAAGTTTTACTTGTTGATTAACGGGTGATGAATCTTTTTCCTTAAGCATTGCGTTCAATAATACCGGAGAAACACCCGTTTTTCTTAGCACGCCATGAATTTCCGACACACCAAGGTTTTTCTGTTGTATTTTATTCAATGCATCATCATCTTGAATACCGAGTGTATGTGCTATTGGTGTTAATCTCAAATCTGCATTATCTTGACGCAATAAAATTCTAAATTCCGCCCTTGATGTAAACATTCTATATGGCTCCTTTGTGCCTTTTGTTATTAAATCGTCTATCAAGACACCTATGTAAGCTTCGTTTCTCGATAAAATAAAAGAATCCCTTTCATTTATTTTAAGGTGTGCATTAATTCCAGCAATTAATCCCTGACAAGCGGCTTCTTCGTATCCTGTTGTGCCATTAATTTGACCAGCAAAATAAAGATTCTCAATTATCTTTGTTTCTAAGGTGTGTTGAAGTTGAGTTGGTGGAAAATAATCATATTCAATAGCGTAACCTGGTCTAAACATTTTCGCGTTTTCAAAACCCGGGATTGTCCTCATTGCCAATAATTGTATTTCTTCGGGAAGAGACGTGCTAAAACCATTTACATATATTTCTACAGTATTCCATCCTTCTGGTTCTACAAAAACTTGGTGTCTATCCCTATCTGAAAAACGATTTATTTTATCTTCAATACTTGGACAATACCTCGGCCCACTGCTTTTTATCGCCCCATTAAACATTGGTGAACGATCAAAGCCTGTTCGCAACAGATCATGTGTGTGAGGATTAGTGTAAGTTATATGACAAGATAGTTGATTATTTAATGGCTTTGTGTCAGAAAAACTAAATTTTGAGGGGTTTTCATCACCCTTTTGTTCTTCCATCTTTGAATAATCTAAAGACCTACCGTCTACCCGGGGAGGTGTTCCTGTCTTCATTCTTCCGGACTCAAAACCTAAAGCCACCAAATCTTCAGTGATTCCTGTGGCTGCTTTTTCTGCTGCCCGCCCTCCCCCGAATTGTTTCTCACCAAGATGAATTAACCCATTTAGAAAAGTGCCGTTAGTTAGAATCACAGATTTTGATTTAATACTAATCCCTAATGACGTCTTTACACCTATTACTTTATTATTTTCTACCAGAATCCCTGTACACATGTCTTGCCAAAAATCAACAAGAGGGTTTTTTTCGAGCATCAACCTCCACTCTGAAGCAAAAAGCATTCTATCATTTTGAGTTCTTGGCGACCACATGGCGGGGCCTTTTGACATGTTTAACATACGAAACTGTATGGCGCTTCTATCGCTGACAATACCAGAGCCTCCACCCAGAGCATCTATTTCTCTAATAATTTGTCCCTTTGCTACACCCCCCATTGCTGGATTACAGCTCATTTGGGCAATTGTATTCATATTCATGGTAACAAGTAGAACCTTGCTGCCCATTTTCGCGGCGACGTTCGCGGCTTCACAACCAGCGTGTCCGGCACCAATCACAATTACATCATATTCCGACAACATTCTATAAAAGTTTCACGTGAAACATTTAAATTGTTATTCTTTTGTTTCACGTGAAACAAAATTAAACAAGTATTCATTTTCTTTACTAGTCATAACCATTTTCTCTTCTTCGGTTTTATCCTTATAACCAACCAGATGAAGAACACCATGATAAACAACGCGTATCAATTCTTCTTTAGCTACCACTTGAAGGCTCTTTGCGTTGTCTAAAATACGATCGATAGATATAAATAAGTCTCCGCTAACTGTTTGATTATCAGAATAATCAAACGTTATTACGTCCGTATAATAATCGTGATTCAAATATTTTTTATTAATTTCTAATAAATAATCATCAGAGCAAAAGATCAATGTTACATCACCACACGTTTTACTCTCCATTGCTATTAACGCTGGTAAAGAATGAACAAAAAATTCCGGATTAACACCCGGAATTTTCATTATGCCATCCATGTTTTCGATGTAAATCATTTATTAAAATACATGTTGACGCTATTACCTGGTGCATCAAACTCTACTTCGTCTGCTAAATTCTTCATTAAGAAAATACCCCTACCATTTTCTTTTAATAAGTTTTCCGGTGAAGTGGGGTCTGGTAAATTGGTATAATCAAAACCATTGCCTTGATCCATGACATTAAAACAGAAGCTGCTGTCATCATCACCAACAGAGACCTCTACAGATAAGTCTTTATTCATTTCGTTACCGTGCTCAATGGCATTATTAACCGCTTCCGTAACAGCTATTAATACATTGCCGTATGCGTCTTCCACGACGCCGAGTTTTTCACAAACACTACCCACTAAAGCCTCTACATCAACCAAGGAGTTATAATCAGTCGGTAAATGTATTTTTTTAATAATACTATAGCCTTCCTTCATTTACTTGTGCTATTAATTTCTATTGAAATATTCACTCGCTTTATCCTTGTAATATCTATTGTAAAAAGGATCCACCGACTTAATAATTTCAACTTGTTTTAGTTTAAGCTTGTTATACTCCTCAAATCGAATTTGGTTACTAACTGGATAATCTTTTCCGGATTTTGACTCTCTTTTTTCTTCAAAGCCTCGTTCCATAATAGCTTTTTCGCTTTCTAAAAGCCTTGTTAGAATCTGTTTTTGTCTGTTAATCAATTCATTACCCAACTTTTTGTTTATTAGGTCCTTTTCTTGTTTTTCTAATTCATTTATGAGTGGATTCAATTTGTTTCCTTGTCCTTGTCCTTCTTTGTTTAGTTCGTTTCTGAGTTGCTCAAGTTTTTGTCTTATCGCTGTTTGCTCTGCTGCCATCTTTGCAATCTGTTTATTTCCTAAGCCTAACATATTCTGACCTCCTTCTGACGGTTTGTTTCCTGGTTGATCTCCTGGTTTTGAGCCTCCTGGATTCATTCCTTTTTGCATTTGCTCAAGTTGTTGTTTTATCATTTCTTTCATGTCGCCAGGAGATGAAGGTCCTGGTTTAGGCCTGCCTCCACCTGGATTACTACACTGACCAGACCCTTCCATCTGACTTTGCATTTGACTTTGCATACTTTGAAGAGCTTCGTTTAACAATAACGCCAAGTTATTATAAGCCGTCATAACTGCTTGTTGATTTCTGTTTATTGCTCCTTTATTATGATTATCAATATTATCTATTACTTGTGTGTGATTCAGAGAGATCGTGTTTAACTCCTTGTCAATAAATGTGGCTATAGGTGCCTGACGTTTAGCTAAAGACATTAAACTATCACGGACAATCTTTGTATCGTCAATTATTCGTCTTTGTCTACGCCCATATTTTGTGTATGATGGGTCTTTCGTGCTTACCCTTGTAAAATCAAACATGTTCTTTTCTTGATCAAAACTTAAGGTCATCAAACTCTCCAAAAGTGCTCTTATAGCATCCATATCCTCTGTTTGCTGCTTCTTATTCGCTTGTTGCTGCTTCTGGTCTAAACTCATTGCTAACTGCTCCATTTCGTCGGCTGCAGACTTCTGTTTTTCACCTGCCTTTTTATCTTTTCCCTCTCCTAATTTATCTTTCGCTTCTTTTAAATCATTTGAAATCTTTTCTTTTATTTCGTTCAAATCTCCAAGTTCCATTGGTCGGCTTAATTCTTTATTGAGTTGTTCCAATTCATTCAAATCTTCTTTAAGCTCAGAGAATTTTTTATTTATCTCGTCTTGTTTTTTCTCTGCTGATTCTTTTGTGGTGTTTTTCTTTTCAATATCTTCTTTTAATTCTTTTTGCTCTTCGGCTAAATTTTTAAGTTCTTTTTCGATATCATCAATTTTTTCATTAACCTGCATTTTTTTCAACATTTCAAGGCTTCTGTCTAATTGCTTTTTCATATCATCAGCTGACTGATTAATTTGCTCCATTTTTTCTTTTAGATCTTCTTTATTGTTCTGTTCTAATAATTTTTCTAGGTCCTCTAAAAGTTTTTTTAACTCATCATCCATAACCTCCTCCAACAACTTCTCAAGCATTTCTTGTTTCTCTAATAACTCTTTATCCAATTCAGATAATTGGTTCTTTTCAGAAACGCTTTGTTCCATTTCATTTTTTAGTTGATCAAGAGATTCTATAAGATTCTTCTGTTCTTCCTGAAGTTGATTTACCTGATTCAATTTATTCCAATCACTTGATTTTGAATTCATTGCTTCTTTCTTCAGTTTTTCAACATTCTTCTGGAAATCTTTAGTTTTTTTCAAAAGCGTTTCTAAATCTTCCTTTGACTTTTCTTGTTGTTCACTTCTCTTCTCATTTAATTCTTCTAAACTTGGTAATTTATAAGTTGACATTGTTGATTTGGTCGTTTTTTTACCGTTTACACCATCATTGTCCGAAACACTAAAATAATATTCAATTCTATCGTTAATTTTTACCTGTTCCCTTCTAAAATCTACAGCAAAATCAAAAGAAACTTTAGTCCCTGAAACTGGTTTTACTAATAGTTTAGTTGATCTTCTGTTACCATTTTCAGAAATTACAGAATAATTAAAATATAAAGATGTTAATCCATAGTCGTCATCTGCTTCACCTGAGAAATAACGCACACCTTCTGAGATTGAATCAGCGATTTCCTGAATTGCTATAGTAGGAAAGACGTCTTTAATTACAGATATGTTGTGTGAACTACTGTCTTTTTTATTCGTGAATTTATTAGTGTACAACAATCCTAATTTTGTATCTTGAGTAACTGTTGAGCTTTTAGTAAAACCGTTTTTTGATTCTATTACTGATTTATTTTGCCAATTAACCACGCATTTATTAGTGTTTTTTAAAATCACATTCCAGGTAATTTTTGTTCCCTCCGGAACAACTAAATCACCAACATTTTGTATTATTTCATTGCGTTTCGCTAAATAAGAGGGGTACTCTAATTGTGCTTCTATTTTACCAATCAGCGACTTTCCTGTTACATTTAAAAAATAATCACTACTTGTGTATTCCCCCGATTTGAAATAAAACACTGATGACTTTTTAGCCTTTCTTATCCAATACCTAAATGTGTTTTTTGTAACTCGCTCCATTAAAAAGGTTCCGTTTTCACAAACAAGATATACTTGCTCTGGTATTTTTTTCCCTTTTAAAGCAATCACTACTTCAGCATCTTGTCCTTCTTCAACAGTTAAATTAGTAGATTGTAATTCAAAAGTAAAAGGAACAAACTCTTCGTTGTAATTAACAATTCTGTTGGTGGATTCTGTTATAAAATCCGGTGTGAATATGAGTAAGGTGAAAAACAATAAAAAAACAGGAATAACGTACGGAAGAAATTTCTTGTTTTCAGAAAACTTAATTGCAGAAACAAAAGGTATTTTCAAGAGGTTTTCTGTACGTTGCTGAATACTCGCTTTTAACAATTCTATATTACCATTTTGTTGATCTATTTCTTGCTGTAATTGAAATGTATTCTTCAATCGATCATCTATTTCTGGAAAAAATTTTCCTATAACGTCAGCCGCCTGAAATCTCGTTAATCTGGGTCCAAAGGATAATAATTTCAGTAAAGGAAATAAGATAAAATATCCGAGAATTAAAGCATTAGAAACTATAAAAACATAAAATAATATTGCCCTTCCTAAACTTTTAAATTCATTAAAATACTCTAATCCAGCTGTTATTAAAAATGAGGCAACCAACAATGCAGAAAACAGCAATAAACCTTTAATGATTTGATTTTGATAATACTTCCTAATAAAGGAATCAACTTGGTCAATAAGTTTATCAAATGAATTCATATAGCAATGCTAATTTACGAAATAAATATTGGCAAAAACCATGCAGTATTTAGTCTCGAGACTTTTCAACAGTTAATAAAATTAAATTAAGATTAATTTTTAAAAAGAATTTATTGTTTTTATTAAGGTTGTTAATTTGTGAATAACTACACTATTAGTATAAATAGATATAGTTTTAAATAAAATTAGACAAGAAATAAACAATGATTTAATAAGTAATTAAAAGAAATTTAGAGAGTAATAAACAGCTTGTTTAAAACAATTGTTGATTACAAAAATTAGGAATGTTAATATAGTGATTGTGCATATCATAATGATTATTCTTGTAGAAAAATCTATAATGTTTCTTCGTTTTTTAAAACAATACTAGGATTGAAAAAAATCAATAATAAAACAAATAAAACAATTAGAAGATATTAACACGTTATACATATTATTTAGAAAGAACACATGGATAAAATTATTTTTAAAACACTGATATATAAATAATTATAAAAAAAAAATTCCGACATGTTTATAATTTATTATAAACCAATTAAAACCAAAAAATCAAAAAAAGTATTTTTGAAATAAAAATGAAAAAAATTATTTCTATTGGTTGTGATCATGCTGGTTATTCTTTAAAATTAGAAATAAAGGAACAACTTGTTAATTTAGGATATGAAGTTCTCGACATGGGTTGTTATTCAGAAGAAAGCATTGATTATCCTGATTTTGCTCATCCGGTGGCGGATTATGTTGAAAATAATACAGACGGAAAAGGGATTTTAATTTGCGGTTCTGGAAACGGAATCAATATGGCAGCAAACAAACATCAAGGTATTAGAAGTGCTCTATGTTGGCAAGTAGAGATAGCTAAGTTGGCTCGCGAACACAATAATGCTAATATTGTTGCTTTACCCGCAAGGTTTATTTCATCAGAGGAGGCGTTAAAAATAGTAGAAGTATTTTTAAATACACCTTTTGAAGGGGGGCGTCACCAAAAACGCGTTGATAAAATAGCATGCGTTTAATTCTAGTTGTTTTTTTGGTTAGCCACCACATAGGTTTCTCACAGAAATACTTATTTAACGGTAAAACAGACAGTGTTTTTTATCAAAACACAACAAACTCCTTTTTTGTAAAGCAAGGCGTTCCCATGAGTATGGATGGGTCTTTGTTAATTTCAAAGACAGCTGATCCAAAAACCTTTGCCGTCAAAGTTGCACAAGCTCAAACACAGGAGTCAACGATTTATATTCTATTATATTTAGAAAACCCAGAGACATCAGAACAAGAAAAAGTGGTGATAGATAAATTCCTTATTCATATTAAAAATGATTATCCCGGCGATTCCTTGTGTTTGCTTGGACTAAATGAAAAAAACAACCCAAAGGAAATAGAACTCAACATTTGTGGTCCTTTAGAAAGAGGGTTAATTCTAATGGAGTACGATATATTGTTTGAAAACCAAGCTTATTCTGTTAAATCCGGTACATTAACAGATGAAATAAGAAAAAAATTAGCTTCACTTCCTACAGGAAAAGAAGTAACAATAAGCGCGTTGTGCAGAGACTTGTTAAACAACACTATTAGAATAAAACAAAAACTTTTGAAGTAATTATTTTATGAGTATTTCAACCCTTCTGTTAGCTTCTTTTTGATCATCATCAACAGGTTGCTTGTACACGGGTTTATCAAATCCAAAACCAACCGCAGTAAGGCGGTTTTTAGAAACACCCTCGCTTACCAAGTACTTTAAAATTTGTTTTGCCCGACGAGTAGATAATCTTTTTGACGATCTTTTTGATCCATCCAAATTCACATGACCTTGGATTTCAATTGTAACAGTAGGGTTTAATACCATAAAATCACGCAATCTTCGTAGTTTAGGTAATGACTCGTCTAAAATAACCTCACTCCCCGCTTGAAAATATATTTTATCCAATTTTGCTACAGTTCCACGTTTAATCTTTTTAAGATAAACAGTGTCTTTTGTATTTGTTTTTCCGTCTGTTTTAAAATAATGGTTTTCAAAATCTTTTGATAAATACCCTTCTGCGTCAACTTTAATTACTCCGTTTTTTACGCTTCGCGTTATATTCATAAAAAGATCACTTGCCAGGTATGTACCATCCAAATCTGATGAAGAAGATATTACTATTCTTGAAGAAATTGGTTTTTTTGTTTCTTGATCCAAAACATGAATGGAATAAATGGGTTTACTTTTATCGTAGACAAGATTTAAGCGAAGGGTATCTAAAATCTCATCGCCTTTAATATCAATCGCCTGAAATTCAACCTGTAAAGAGATATTACTTTCGTCTTTATCTTTAGAAAAATAAACAATTGTATAGGAATAACCCTTTTCTACGTCTATTTGTGCGTTTTCAAGCTCACGGCAATTAGTGTTTGGTTTTATAAAAACGGGTACAGCTTTTTTCTCTTCTATTTCCTTACAAGAAGCATTAATATTCGTTCGAACCACAACCAAATCAAAGGTGTCTAAATAAATTCTACACGAAAGATTTAATTTTCCAGACCGAATAGGCTCAAATAAAAACCAGACGTTATTCTTTGAGAGCGATGATTTTTCAACGTATGAACAAAGATTAGTTTTTTCGATTCCTTTTACACCAGGAAAAGGAATGTTTAACTCCTGACCCTCTATGATTTTAATCGCCCCTTGACAGGTGTTTCTACCTACCGTTTGTTGCGTAAAACCAGCCGAACAAGACAACAATAATATGAAGATTAATCTTTTCAACGTTTTGTTTAACGAATTAGTAGATATTTAGTTTCATCTCAGCATTCATCAAACAGCGAACCAATATGTTTTTTTCTTGAATATAGATGTTTTTTAGGGCTAAATTCGTTAGTTTGCCGGACAATTTAATACCCTCATAAATTTCTTGATTCAGGTTTTCTGTAATAGATTGTTCAATTTCTTTCATATGAGGCCCCAACTCAAAAGAACTGTTATTCTGAACAAAAGAAAGTATTTTATCTGAATACAACCATTTCGCGGAATTTAATAAAACACTTTTAGTAGAAAGCGTATAAGAAAGACTTTCAATTTTAAGCTTTTGAGTAACAGAATCGATTTTTGGAACCCCTTTAAAGTAAAGAGTCCCTTCTTTAAAACCTGAAAACACTACCTTTAATCCCAATGTGTCTAATGAAACTTGAAACAATGACGCGCTGTCGACAATAAATTTTTTCCGTTCAATTTCTATTGGCGAACCCTTTAACGAGGCTGTTAACAAGGTGTTTAAGCTGTCATAGTTAGCAACTACATCAACATATAAACCGAAAGAACCGGCTGGTTTCTGCTCCGTTGCAGAGGGAAGGGCAGTTTTTTTATATGTAGTTGATTTAGTGGTGAGAATCGTTGGACTCAAGGTAAGATGAATGTTTGTGCTTGCTTGTTTTTCAACAAACACTACTTTATCAAACGCAACACTTTTTGGTTGTAAGTATAAAAAACCAAAATCATTGAGAGGAATAGGATCTTGTAACTTATCCCATGCAGTAATTAATTGTGGGCGTATTGAGAGGGACGAAATTTGTTGATTAATTTCTTTTTCTTGTTTAATTAATTCGGTTGTTATTGTATTCTCTATCTCTTTTGTTACGTTAATTTTCATAAAACTAAACTGACAAGGGTCTAATAGCTTTACACTTTTTAATTTTGTTTCTGCCATAAGTTGATAACTTTTATTTAGTTGAATGTTGGATTGGAATTGCGTGAGCAACTGTCTTCTAGGTTCACCGTTTGACCCACAACTTCCGTATACCCTGGGAATCACACAGCGTTCGTCTCCAAACAAGCTATGACAACTCGGACAATAATTAACATCAAGCCCAAGCCCTCCTGCTACCGAGAACAACACAGCGTTTTCTTTAAACTCAAATGATATCGGTTTTCTTTCAAAAATATAGGAATACCCAAGGCCCTCACAAGGCTGATCAGACCCTTGAAACTTAAGAGGAACCTGTTTTTCAACCTCATTTAAGCCTTCATGTAGGTTTATACCAACAGGAATAGTTATGTTTGAAATTATAATTTTTGGGGGAGGGGCAACCGCTTTTACGGCAATGGGTACTTCAGGACTTATACTTTTACAACCATATAGAAATAAAAATAGAAAATAATAGAACTTCATTTTTTTCTACGTTTCAACACTACCCTTTGTGAAAAGCTCGGTAAATAAGCAAATACTGTTGTACCGTCTTGACTACTTTTTGACCGATTGTTGATTTTTTTACTTCCGCCATACAAATTAAACTCCAAGAATCCCTTTCTTCTATAAGATAGAATGGAACAAAAATACATACTATCCAAAACGTAGTAATCATAAAAACAATCATTTGAGAAAAGCATAGGAATTAATATACCACCTTCATCTAACGTATATTTCCCGTTTGTTCCTTTGCGAATGGAATAGTTTTTTTCTATTTTTCCAGAAGGAGAGTTGTACTTCATTATGTAAGTCCACGAGCTATCTTTTTCTATGGGTTTAATAGAAAGCGAAACATCGATTATTTGCTCTGAACTTCTGCTCGCTACTTTCATTTTCCCATAAAATGTTCCTAACCAATCCTCTGGAAAAGATTGTGCAAGAGAGAAAACAGGTAAACCAAAAAGAACCAAAACAAAAGTTTTCATAGAAAATCTAGTAATACTTATTTCATAAAAAAAGGCCTCTAGGGCCCTTTATTAATTCATTTTATTTTTTAATCCTTCGTTAAGAGCATCAAGAAACTCTTCTGTATAAACGTAATGTTCTCCATGGTTAACCTTGTTGCCATGTATACAAACTGCGAGGTCTTTTGTCATAACACCAGATTCAACGGTTTCAACACATACTTTTTCTAAGGTGTTACAGAAATCGATTAATTCCTGGTTGTTATCGAGCTTTCCCCTGAAGGCTAAACCTCTGGTCCAAGCAAAGATTGAAGCAATTGGGTTTGTAGAAGTTTTTTTACCAGCTTGATGGTCTCTAAAGTGTCTAGTAACCGTTCCGTGCGCCGCTTCAGACTCCATAATTTCTCCATCCGGTGTAATTAACACGGAAGTCATTAACCCTAGCGACCCAAATCCTTGTGCCACGGTATCAGACTGAACGTCGCCATCGTAATTTTTACACGCCCAAACAAAGTTACCGTTCCATTTTAGCGCTGATGCCACCATGTCATCAATTAACCGGTGTTCGTAAACAATGCCAGCTTCAATGAACTTTGCTTTAAACTCATTTTGGTAAATTTCTTCAAAAATATCTTTGAACCTACCGTCGTATTTTTTAAGTATGGTGTTTTTGGTTGACAAATAAAGCGGCCATTTTTTTGAAAGCGCCATATTAAAGCAGGACTGTGCAAAACCGCGAATTGAATCATCGGTATTGTACATGCTCATAGCAACACCATCACCTTTAAAATTGTAAACCTCAAATGTTTGTATTTCTCCACCGTCCTCAGGAGTAAATGTCATGGTAAGTTTACCTTTCCCTTTAAAAACGGCATCTGTTGCGCGGTATTGATCGCCAAATGCATGTCGACCTACAATAATAGGAGCGGTCCAATTTGTAACTAACCGCGGCACATTACTCATGACTATTGGCTCTCTGAAAACAGTACCATCTAGGATGTTCCTGATTGTTCCGTTCGGAGACTTCCACATGGATTTTAAATTAAATTCTTTTACACGTGCTTCATCAGGTGTAATCGTTGCGCACTTGATACCAACCTTATATTTCTTTATTGCTTCTGCGGCATCTACGGTTATTTGGTCGCTTGTTTCATCTCTTTTTTCGATACCTAAATCGTAATATTTAATATCGAGGTCGAGGTAAGGAAGGATTAGTTTTTCTTTAATATAGCTCCAGATGATACGGGTCATTTCATCACCATCCAACTCCACTACAGGATTAATAACTTTTATCTTTGACATTTAAAAAATTTTAGACAAAAATAGTGTTTTTTTAGTTTTTCAATGCACTATAAACTTGTGCCTTAAAGAATTCCTTAGTTTTGCATTTGTCTTTAAAGTAAATATGTCATATTCCTTCGTCGCCGGGTTTTTTATTCTTGCATTTATTTCCTGCGGGCCGACGGAAAAAGCCAAAGATATACAGCCGGAAGCAAAGAGCGAATTGAAAAATCAACCAGTATTCTTATTTGACTCAATCATTCATTATTCCATCGCCATCGAAGAGGACACGCTTTGGGGGATAGAACGAATTAAAGACAAAACAAAAGAACAGCGACGGTTAATAGAAATTGTGTTGTATGAAAAACTTGACACGTTGTCGGACACCTCGGTTTTAAATTATCTACCAAGTTTGGGATTTACCAATCGTTATTTATCACATGAAAAAACCGAGTCCTTGCGAAAGATTTTTCATACTCAACACATGAACGAAGAGGCAAGGGCGGCATGTGTACCAATTTTTCGTGACATATTGGTTTTTCGCTTAAAATCAAAAAACACGGCCGTAATGAAATTATGTTTCGATTGCCAACACCACACCTTAGATGGCGAAATAATAGAAACCAAACACATCACCCAAGAATGCTGGGAAGAGCTCAAAAAGACGCTAAAACAATAACTTAATCTAAAGCGCCAATCATTTTTGATGGATCAACATACAAGTCGTATTCCTCCTCTGTAACATGACCTAAACCAACAGCAGCCTCTTTTAACGTTGTGCCGTTTTTGTGAGCATATTTAGCAATTTCTGCGGCTTTGTAATAACCAATTTTTGTGTTTAAAGCAGTCACCAACATTAAAGAGTTGTCCAAGTGCTTTTTAACAACAGGTAAATTTGCTTGAATACCAACTGCACAATTATCGGCAAATGAAACACAAGCGTCACCTAACAAACGAGCCGATTGTAAGACATTGTAGGCTATTACCGGTTTAAATACGTTCAGTTCAAAATGACCATTTGACCCCGCTACAGCAACTGCCATATCATTTCCCATCACTTGAGCACAAACCATCGTAAGCGCTTCCGGTTGAGTAGGGTTTACTTTTCCTGGCATAATAGAAGAACCTGGTTCATTGTCAGGAATAACAATTTCTCCGATCCCACATCTAGGCCCAGAAGACAACATACGAATGTCGTTGGCAATTTTCATTAAGGCCACGGCAGCGCGTTTTTGTGCTCCAGAAAGCTCAACCATAGCATCGTGAGCAGCAAGAGCTTCAAATTTATTTTTTGCGGTCACAAAAGGCAAACCTGTAAAATCAGCAATTTTCTGAGCAACAAGCACGTCATAACCTTTTGGGGTGTTAAGCCCAGTCCCCACAGCGGTTCCACCTAAAGCGAGTTCAGTAACCGCTACTAGCGCATTGTTAATAGCACGAATAGAGTTGTCAATCTGCGCGACATAACCACTAAACTCCTGACCAAGGGTAAGTGGTGTAGCATCCATGAAATGCGTTCTCCCTGTTTTTACTACGTCTCGAAAAGCCACAACTTTTTCTTGTAATACATTTCGTAGGTGTTTTAATCCAGGCAAGGTATTTTCGACAGTAATTTTATAAGCGGCAATATGCATTGCTGTCGGATAAGTGTCGTTTGAAGATTGTGATTTGTTTACATCGTCGTTTGGGTTTAGTGCCTTTTCGTCATCTAACAAACTTCCGCCAGTTAACACGTGGCCACGATTTGCAATTACTTCGTTGCAGTTCATGTTAGATTGAGTTCCAGAACCTGTTTGCCAAACAACAAGAGGAAATTCTTGGTCGTGCATCCCGGATAATATTTCGTCACAAACTTTAGAAATCAACTCTTTTTTATCTGAATTCAACACGCCCAACTCAAAATTTGCGTGAGCGGCAGCCTTTTTTAAGTAAGCAAAAGCATGAACAATTTCTAAAGGCATGGAGCCTTCTGGGCCGATTTTAAAGTTTTTTCGAGATCGTTCTGTTTGGGCTCCCCAATATTTATCAGCAGGCACATTAACCTCGCCCATAGTGTCTTTTTCTATTCTAAAATTCATTTTTTGTGATTTATTCGTTTTTAATTTATAATTTTACCCTGTAAATCGTTGCAAAATTAATAAAGATGAGCACTTTTGGAATCGTATTGTTCTTTTTAATTGCCGGAATGGCTTTTTGGTTATTGTTTTTCCTTTTAGGATTTATTGTTCCGTATTGGATTACGCTGGGTGTATTTGAACAGCTACGACCAAAAAGAATTTTTGAAGAAAAAAACGAAAAGAAATAAATTAAGCGGCTTAGCCGCTTTTTTATTGCGCAATAATTTGGTCTAAGTTTCTTTCAATTCTCCGACAGATATCATCAATAGGAAGGTCGTTATCATCCGTTCCAAAAGGATCTTCAATTTCTTCTGCTAGCACTTCAATACTTACTAAAACATAGAAGAAAAACACAGATATTATAATAGAATAGTATCCGAACTGAACTACAAAAGCCAAAGGAAGCGTCACCACATAAAGAAATATAAACTTTTTAAAAAACATGCTGTAAGAATAAGGAATGGGTGTGTTTTTAATTCTTTCGCAGCCACCCAAACTATCGATGAGTTGTGCGAGATGTTTTTCAAGGGCCAAAAAGTTTTCTTCGGAAATAAGACCGGATTTTTTTTGTGACGCCAGTTTTTGTTGTATTTGTGTCATTATATGCAAAGGCGCGTGTGTTGTTTGTTCCAAATTTAATGCGGCATATGGAATATCGCGAAGATGATCTCTCATGGAATTTGTAAAATGTACAATGTGTGATTTATGCCATTCGGCGTCTTGTTTAGGTAAGACAGCATTAATTTTAAGAATAAAATTTCGCGAGTCATTTACCACGGAACCCCATAATTTTCTTCCCTCCCACCAACGATCGTAGGCAGTATTCGTTCTAAAAATCAATAAAAGAGAAATAACAAAACCAAGCAATTGGTATACTGTCGGTAACTTTTCAAATAACTCGGTATGAAATAAGTTTTGCTCAGCATAAACCAAAAGAGCCGTAAGTAAACCAATGTAAATGAGTTGTTTCCATAGAATCCTTAAGGTGTCGCTATGACTAATTGAAAAAATTAAGTTTATCCAGTTTTTTGGATTATATTGAATCATTCTAAATCTTCTTTCGTTGTAGCATCAAAAGTACTAAACCTCCTTCTTTTTCTTTAATTTCGTCAAAGAAAAAACAACTAAAAAATGGAGATAACACCAGAAATTCAAGATCGCCTCGAAAAACTAAACAACAAATATGGAGCGTTGGGGCAAGACTTACTTTCATATCTTGATGGCCTTTTGTACGCAGATGTTACTACCTACTGGGACTATATTCAAATAGACACGTTGTTAAGCCTTCAGAAGCCAAAAACAAAATTTCCTGATGAAGTTGTTTTTATAATGTATCACCAAATAACGGAACTTTATTTCAAATTAGCACTGCGTGAGTTTGAGCAATTAGGTCAAGCAGACCAACTAAACAAAGAGTTTTTTATAGCCCGAGTGACAAGGATTAATCGCTATTTTGAAGCATTAACAAATAGTTTTGATATCATGGTTGATGGAATGGAGAAAGAGCAATTCTTAAAATTCAGAATGTCATTGCTTCCTGCAAGCGGCTTTCAATCTGCCCAATATAGGGAAATTGAAATATACAGCACAGATTTTCTTAATTTGGTAGCGAAGGACAAAAGAAATTCGTACAAGGAGAATTCTCCGATAAGAGATATGTTTGAAGAAATATATTGGAAATATGGCGCAACAGAAGTAGAAACACAAAAGAAAACGCTAACATTAACGCAATTTGAGGAAAAATACAAGGAATCATTTATTTCGTTGGGCGAAAAATGCAAACTACACAACTTGTGGCAAGTTTATTTGCGTTTATCTAAATCAGAACAAGAAGACCCTCTTGTTATCAATTGTTTAAAAGAAAACGACACGAACGTAAATATTAATTGGCCTCTAGTTCACTATAAATCAGCTGTTCGCTATTTAGCAAAATCGGATAGTGATGTTCCGGCCACAGGGGGAACCAATTGGCAAAAGTATCTACCCCCTAGGTTTCAAAAGCGTATATTTTACCCAACCTTGTGGACTGAAAAAGAGAAGGATGAGTGGGGAAAGGGGTGGGTTGAAAAAGCCCTTAATTAAGTTTTTGTACGGGCTTATAAAACACACAAGAAAAATCCAGTAGCCCCTCCATATTTACTTTGAAGTCTCGCATGTTTATGTTTACAACAAATATAAAATCCTGAAGAAAAAGAGGGGAAACGAACGCGTTTTGAATTAGAAACCTGTCACAAGCTAATTGTGCCTTCAGCCTATCCAACCGGTTACTTTTACGAAAAGAATTAAGATATAGACTATCGTATTGAGCGGAACTAAAGGAGATTTGTTTGGCCAGTGTAGACCGGCTATAAAAAACACCTAAATAAGAGTCTGGATCGGGATAATCTGCTGCCCAACCGTACTTCGCTATGTGAATTTCGCCTTTCTTCCACATCCTTTCAAAATCCTCATTACTTCCTTTGATCAGATTAATAGAAATCCCAGCGTTTGCTTTTATTTGAAGAATTAATTCATTTACCCATTTCAAACCTAATTCAGAGGTGTTTTTATTAATAAAAAAGTTAATTTTATCTCCGGCTTTTAGCGTGTTTCCCCTCGTTTCTTCCACGGCGCTTATTTCCTGCTCAGCGCTATTTAAGGATTTATAATAATTAATTGGAACAAAAAAGTTTTTTGTTGGTTCGCCATCCCCATCTAAAATATTTTCACATAAAGTAAGCGTGTTAATAGATGAATGTATTCGTTGCCTATTTGTTTTATTGTCAAACGGAGGAAAAACGGTATTGTAGACCAAGAAATTTAAGTTTTTGTTTTTGAGTTGAAATAGCCGATGTGGTTGATTCTTTCCGCTGATAGCGTCGTCTAGATTTCCAAATAAACTGTTTAATTTTTCTGTGCTAATATTTTGTATCATATCTAATTTTCCGGACTGAAACCAATCTCGTTCATTAACAGCATAATAGGCTTCAACAGCATCTAAAAAAGGAAGCTTATTCCCGTGCTCGTCGTGTTTCCAATAATTGTCATTTCGTGTAATTACTGTTTTTGTCTCTGTGATTTTTTCTAAAATGAACGGGCCTGTACCTAAAGGGTTCTTAAAAAAATTGGCGTTATTTTTTTTATAATCTTCATAACTCAGAATCACAGCGTTCGGGTGGCTTAATAACTGAGAAAACTGAGAAAAAGGAAAGGTTAGGTAAACATCAATTACAAAATCGTTAATTATTTTTGCGCCTTCAAAACTGTTTGGGTCGAATGGGGTAGTTTTCGACTTTTCATAAAAAGACTTTGCTCCTTTTATTTTATCAATAAACAAATAAGAATAGTTGTTTTCTTTTAGAGAAGAACATAAAAATGCCAATGAAAAAAAGACATCTTTTGATTGCAGATTTCCTCCCTCATTATGAAAAAAAATGTTTTTTTTCAAGTGAATTCTAAAAGTCCTTCCTCCATCAAGTAGCTCGTGTTTTTCTGCAATGTTTCCTTCAGATTTTTGCGTTGAATCAGTTGTAAATAATGTTTCATATATCTGTGAGCTAAGTTGCTGTTCATAATAGCTAATAGAGGAGTAAGGAAAAAGGCTAGATGGTTTACTCGGTATTGATAATTTAAAAACACCACCATAAACTTTATCGCCTTTAGCCAGAATTACTTTGTTTTTAGAGTCACCCTCTGGGTTACACGCACAGAAAACAAGCAGAAAACTTATGTTTAGCAGAACAAGCCGCTTCATTTTCTAACAAAAGATAAATAACCCCTCTTTCCCTCGTTTGTAATAATTAGTTGATATGACCCTCTGGCTAGTTGCTCCACATTGAACTCAGTGACATCTGAAAAGGATTTTATTTGTCTTCCCATTGCGTCTATGATAGCCACATTGTTTACTTGTTTCGACAAGAAAACAACAGTTTCTGCCGGGTTTGGATAAAGTAAAACACCAGTTAAATTAAAATCTTCAATTCCAACTTCTGTTTCAACAAATACCGAATCCGTCAATTGACAACCATTTGCGTCAGTAATATTTACAGAATACCATCCACTATTAAGGTAAACTGCCATTGATTCCGTTTGGGAATTCGTATCATCCCACACATAGGAATAAGGAGCTGTTCCGCCAGTGACGTTAACTGTCGCCGTTCCATCCAAACTTATAATTTGAGGGGTTGAGGTAAGCGTAGCATTTAATGATTGAGGTTCATTTAATGTTATATTTTCAATTTGAGAGGAACAATTGTTCTCATCTGTTAGATAGACCTCATATACCCCTGCTGTTAAATTTGAATTGGAAGGATTGGTAATTTGTTGACCCATCCAATAGGTATAATTTCCTGTGCCACCTTGTCCTTGAATTAAAATTTCACCGTTTGCATCTCCATTACACAAGGCATTGGTAACAACCGTTGAAACTAGCAATTCTGAAGGTTCAGTAATTTCAAAGTTTAGCGAATCTATACAGCCTCGAGCATCTGATACAATTACAGAATAGTTTCCTGCAGGAAGACTATCAGAAACCTGTGTGCTATTTCCATTATTCCAATTGTAAATTACAGGTTGATAGTTTGAATTTAATAATTCGATGGACCCGAAATTATCTCCGAAACAGTTATTGTTAACGATATTGGTGTCAATGATTATTGGCAACGGTTCAGGAACATAAACTGAATCCGTTACAACACAGCCACCGGGGTGATTTATTACAATTGAATGCCATCCGCTTGTTAAAGTACTATTTGGTTTAGTTGTAACGCCGTTATCCCATAAGAAAGTACAAGTGCTAAATTGGCAAGGGCAGCCTGAGGAGTTAACCGTGGCCATTCCATTTGCTCCGCCAGGACAAGCAGGTGGAATTATTCCACCAAAGCTTATAACGTAAGGATCGGACAGTGTAAATGAACGAGTTTCGTAGCAACCTAAAGCATCCGTTACCATGACGGAATAGGTGCCAACATCTAAATTACTTATTGTGGGATCGGAACTTCCTGTTGTCCATAAATACGTATGAGGCCCTGCGTTGGAATTTACAGACAATGTAATTGCACCATTTGCAAAGCCATTGCAGGAAATAGATGTAACCGCCGCATTTGTAATAACACTTCCAAAACCACAATTAACAGGATCCAAATTATAAACCCCATCATTATCTGTTCCTAAATAACTTCCCCAAGCAATACCAGCGTTAGGAACATTAATTGTTAATTCATCACGATTTACGTAAATGCCTTTCCAGCCAACAGGATTCAAACTATCTTTTTTTACGGCATAAACGACATCAATTAAATTATCTCCATCCAAATCAGTTATCAAAGGCGTTGACCCAAGATTTACTCCGGTTTTAGTATTACCAACTTGATTGATTGTGCCATTGATAAAATTAATTTGTTGTAAACGATGTCTGTATGCTCCATTCTCCATATATGTGATTGAAACTAATCCTTCATCTCTACCATTATTATCAAAATCTAAGGCATTTGCGGAAACATAGTTAAACGTACCTAAACTATCCTTAAAAGCAATTTGACCCGTTGAACCATTGATTAACACCTGATAAAAATCTGAATAGGATGGTGCAATACCTTTAAATAGAATCGCTAATACATCAGGAATGTTATCTCCGCCAACAAAATTTCCAAGAACTGGTTCAGCACTAGATTCCGTATTTGGTAATTGTACTTGCCAAAGATTTCCAAAATTAGCCCCTTTTATTTTTTTGATGCGACCACCAAAGCCTTGAATTACAATATCATAGCTACCATTTGCTGTTTTAGATAGCGCAGCAGGAGCAATAAAACCTTTATTAGGGTCTGAATCTAATTGAATGGAATTAGCCAATGAATTATTGTTTAACAAATCAATTAACGGACAGGCCCAAAATGAACCCCCCAAGTTTTCTCCTCCAGTTCCATACAATATCCATAAGCTTCCATTTCCTTGAATATCTGCAACTAATGGGGAACAGTAAGTTTCCGCACTATCAGGAACTACCGCTTTTGCTAAAAGTTGACCATTAAGAGAATTAATAACCATCAGATGACCGGGAGGACGATTTGTTTGCCAATCTGGTGCAGCATGATCGCCTCCATTTGCCACTAATAAATCAGAAATACCATCTCCAGTAACATCAGGGATGAACTGTGGATTGTAAAAATTATATAAACCACTATCAGCAGGATTTGCAGTATAAGGGAAATAATCCCAAATTAATTGACCATTAGCTCCATTTATAGCCAAGAGTTGGGCTTGACGACCAGTGATAAAAACATCCTTAATTCCATCGTTAGTAATATCACGAAAAACAGGACTTCCAAAAACTTCGTTTCGACTACCTCGCTTCCAAATCAAAGCACCGTTGGCACCGTTATAGGCCATGATTCCATTATTACTGGCAACACCATCTGTGCCTCCACCAATAACGATGTCTTTTATTCCATCATTATTTAAATCACAAGCTCTAGGAGAAGAGAGTGTGGGAATTGAATCCGTAAATGATTGCCAAGATTGCGCCTTCAGACTTGATAAAGCAGCACTGGAAATAATAAAATATAGAACAAAATTTTTCATTTTTATAAAATAAAAAAACCCCCTCGGGGGTTTAAATTTACTCACTTCTTATTAAATGGAAGAAGCCATGTCCTTCCTTGAGGACACCAGAAATACCTTCTGCTTCATAACGATAGAAATATACACCTTCTTCAGCGCGATAACCATCCCATCCTGGGTTAAAATTAATGAGATCGGTACTTGTTTCGTCAAACACGACATTTCCCCAACGGTTTACAATAACAAGGCGAAGTTTCTTTAGGTTTTTCCATTCAAGGAAAAACAGTTCATTTACGTTATCATCATTAGGAGTGAATACGTTAGGAGCATCTACAACGGGTTCAGGGAAGAAACAACTACCGTCATCAACAGTTGCTAGCGGGTCGTAGTTTGTTGCGTTAGGGTCTGTACACCCACAAACCGTTGTTACTATTCCGATAACAGCAGTGTCACTACAGAAAGTACCTTGTTGAACAATTAATTGAATGGTGTAGCCTTGATTTTGTGTAGCGTCTTCATATAAATGAGTCAAAACATTAAGATCTGTAGTCGTCTGAGTATTTCCGTCTCCAAATGACCAGATGTAAGCCGTTCCATTCTGACTATTGTTTGTAATAGTTACTTCGAGAGGAGCACAACCACTTAAAGGGGTTGCGGAAAAAGATGCAACAGGAGGGTCAAGTAAATCAACAAAAACACTATCACTTACCGAACAAACATCATCAGTAACAGTAAAATAATACCAACCGGAAGGAATGTTCTCCCAAACAGAGGCGTCAATAAAGTTAGGATTGTTAGCCCCCGGTCCTGTCCAGTTGTAAGATGGAATACCTGTTGTTCCTGTAGCTAATCCCCAGACCACACCTGTTGGTTGACAACTTGAAGGTACAGTGCCCATTGTGTCAATTGCTAAAGTCTGGTTCATGGTAAGAGCAACCGTGTCTGTACCAGAAAAATTACAATTATCTGTCGCTGTTACTAAAAAGTATACGGTGCCATTTTGATAGATAGAACCGGAAATTGTATCTCCAGTTCCAATGGGGTTTCCTCCCACATCGGTCCAGGCATAAGTGTAAGGAGCATAGCCTCCAGAAGCAGAGGCAAATAACGGAACATTGTCTGTTGCACATAGAACCGTAGGATCATTTTCTGTTATGTTGATAATGGGCCCCTCCCCAATATAAATTGTTCCTTGTGAAAATATGGTGTCATTACAAGGATTAATAATTTCAACAGTAATAATCACAGACTCAAATCCTTCCGTTATACCATCTTGAGTAGGCGTTAAATTGATCACAACGGAGTCTTCACCGGGTAGAAAAATAATGGTGTCTGGTAAGTTGTTGTAGTCAATCCCCTCTATTGCATCTCCCGTAATGGTATAGTTTATCATTAATGTATCATCAAGTTGCCCGGCTGGACGCGTAAAGATAAAATTAGCATCAGTACAACCCTCTATGATGGTTGTGTCACCAGAAACTGTTGCAACAGTAACCGCTACAGCATCGGAAGCAAAACTACCAGCCTCTAGAAACACACCGGAGTCATAGGATTGATCTCCAACGTTTGATATGGCAAGTTTAATATGATAAGTTTGATTACATTGAACGGTTGCAGCAGCAGTAAGCACAACAGTTGTTCCATCGTATTGAATTGCAGTTCCATAAGTAGAACCATTGTCGTTAAAAACGTAGTAAGCAGTATTTGAGGCGTCTCCAACATTATTAATGGTCACCGGAGTACCGCCCGGAATAACAGCTACGTTAGTCCCGCCAGCAGGATAACCCGCAAGGGTGTATGGCCCTGAAATACCTGGTCCCCATAAAAATAGACCAAAAGCATCATTGAAAGTTGAAGGAGAAAACTCAGGATATTCATCTGAACCAAAAATATATCGGAAACTCATGGTATCTCCAGAGGGAATAAAATCAAACTCTAAAACGACCCCATTAGTTACGGTTCCATTAGCAATCGCGTTTAGGTGTGGATCAGTGGATACATTTGTGGTTGCTGGATTATTTGAAGTGGAGGAAGTGGCGTTATTTGGACCTTGCGCACCGATACCATTTCCAGTCGTTAAAAGCAAGCCAGCATTAAAGGGAAACGCTGCGTTCGTGTTTGTAAATGACGTAACATTGCTCACAGGTGTGTTAGAAAGAGCAGGACTTCCATTTATCGTTATATTAAATGCCTGAACACCAAAGCCTAATAAAACATTATTAACTAATTGTGTTGGTGTTTGTGTGTTGTTCACAAGAATACTCTGAGAAAAACTTTGCGTAATAGATAAACACCCTAGGATGGTGAGAAAAAATATTTTTTTCAAAATGTTAAGTTTAGTATTAAAATGACGCCACTAATTTTTAAAAAGTTGCATTACAAAATTAATGTTTTGTTTTCATATTAGAAAATGATTACTTTTTCGCAACTTTGATGTAATAAAATCCAATTAAATATGACAAACACTCAACAATTCATTATAAAAGAACGCGACAGGTTTCTAGAGGAACTTATTGCCCTACTTCGTATACCTTCAGTGTCTGCTGACCCTAGATTTAAAGATGATGTAAGCGAATGCGCGACTCGTATTTCAAATCACTTAATTTCTATAGGACTTGACAATGTTGAAATTTGTCCTACGAAAGGTCACCCATTAGTGTATGGAGAAAAAATTGTGAATAATGCATGGCCAACTGTATTGGTTTATGGTCATTATGATGTTCAACCTGCTGACCCATTAGATTTGTGGCATTCTCCCCCATTTGATCCAGTAATTAAACAAACAGTTATTCATCCGGAAGGAGCAGTGTTTGCTAGAGGCGCCTGCGACGACAAAGGACAAATGTTCATGCATGTTAAGGCTGTAGAAGCCATGTTAGCAACAAATGAATTGACCTGTAATGTAAAATTCATGATTGAAGGCGAAGAGGAAATAGGAAGTGAGAACCTGGCAGAATTCGTAAAAAACAATAAGGAGAAATTAAAAGCCGACATTATTCTCGTGTCTGACACAGGAATGTTAGCAAATGACGTCCCATCGATTACAACTGGACTCAGAGGGTTGAGCTATGTCGAAGTAGAAGTTACCGGTCCAAATAGAGATTTGCATTCTGGGCTTTATGGTGGTTGCGTGGCGAATCCGATTAATGTTTTAGCTAAGATGATAGCTTCATTACAAGATGATAAAGGTAAAATCACGATACCAGGATTTTATGATAAAGTAGTTGAGTTATCTGATGAAGAGCGTTCCGAAATGGCTAAAGCGCCATTTTCACACGAAAAATACTGTCAAGCGCTTGATTTAAAAGATGTAATGGGGGAGTCGGGTTACTCAACACCGGAGCGCGGATCTATCAGACCAACATTAGATGTAAACGGAATCTGGGGAGGATATACCGGAGAAGGAGCAAAAACAGTTATTGCTTCCAAGGCCTTTGCAAAAATTTCAATGCGTTTGGTTCCTGATCAAGACCCTGAAGAAATCACGCAATTATTCAAACAACATTTTGAAACAATCGCCCCGAATAGTGTGAGGGTTGTTGTTAAACCACACCATGGGGGAGAAGCCGCTGTTACACCAATTGATTCCATAGGATACAAAGCCGCAAGCATAGCCTATGAAAAAGCATTTGGTAAAAAACCGATTCCTGTGAGAAGTGGAGGTAGTATTCCTATCATTGCCATGTTTGAAAAAGAATTAGGGTTAAAGACAATATTAATGGGTTTTGGTTTAGACAGTGATGCTATCCACTCTCCAAATGAGCATTATGGTTTGTACAATTATTACAAAGGAATAGAGACCATTCCATATTTTTATGAAGCTTTTGCTAAACTTAATTGCAAATGAAAAGTCTTATAATTCTTTTTACCCTGTTAACCTTTGCTTCGTGCATTAGCTTCAAGGAGCCTGAATTCAAAGGAATGAATGGATATGAGATGGGAAAACTTTCGGGTTCTGAAGTTTCATTCGCCTTAAAACCAATAGTATACAACCCTAATATCTATGCTTTAAAAGTTAAAAAATCTGTGCTCGATTTAGAAGTTGAGGGAAAGGGCTTCGGAAAAATTTTCCTAGAAAAGAAAATTTCAGCAAAAGGAAGAAAAACGTCAGAATTGCAAGTGCCATTGAGGATAGAACTGGAATCTGGCGCCATGTTAAGAGCGATGCCCTTGATGTTAAAAGACTCTGTAAGGGTTGTTTTAAAAGGTGACCTTAAGGGTGGTGTTTTGTTTTTTACTAAAAAATTTCCCGTTGAATTTGATAAAAAAATCAGTCCTAAAATGTTAAATCCATTTAAAAAACCATAAATGCTATCAAAAGAACACCCCAAAAAATTATTTCTTTTAGATGCATACGCGTTGATTTATCGAGCATATTTTGCATTTGCTAAAAACCCAAGAATAAATAGTAAAGGACAAAACACGTCGGCGGCTTTCGGTTTCGCTAACGTGTTAATTGACGTTATAAAAAACGAAAAACCGACGCATTTAGCAGTGGTTTTTGATCCACCCGGGGGGTCTACACAGCGCATGGAGGAATTTGAAGCCTACAAAGCACATCGAGAAGAAATGCCAGAGGATATACGTTCCATGATTCTTCCTATAAAAAAAATTGTGGAGGCGTTCAATGTACCAATCCTCGAAGTCGCTGGATTTGAAGCAGATGATGTAATTGGTACGATGGCAAAAATAGCCGACGAAAGAGGGTTTG
>JACCDP010086859.1_pt1 | contig 32709 bp, 32 predicted proteins | sample 7445841 | NCBI WGS metagenome assembly JACCDP01 (sample SAMN15323441, study PRJNA562643) | freshwater metagenome | isolation source: river surface water | place: USA:Blue River Watershed | collected 2017-08-17 | reverse complement strand
CTTATCAGGCAAGACATCATAGAAACCTTTAATGCTTTGTAATTTTTTGCTCATCACCGTTATTTTAACTTTGAATAGTGCGATTCCACATAGTTCATGACAATCGCTTTAAATTCTTCCGCAATGGTGTCACCCTTTAAAGTGACTGTCTTTTCACCATCCACAAAGACAGGGGCAACTGGAATCTCCCCCGTACCTGGAAGGCTAATCCCGATGTTGGCGAGCTTGGATTCTCCAGGACCGTTCACCACACAACCCATCACAGCGACTGACATATCTTCAACACCTGGAAATTGATCCTTCCATTGCGGCATGGATTCTCTTAAAAACGTTTGAATTTCTAAAGCCAGCTCCTGAAAATAAGTCGAAGTCGTTCGACCACAACCAGGGCAAGCTGTCACCAAGGGTGTAAAAGAACGGATACCCATGGTTTGTAAAATTTCTTGCGCCACCACCACTTCATTTGTTCTGTGTTCATCAGGTGTCGGTGTTAAAGATACGCGAATCGTGTCACCAATCCCTTGTTGTAAAAGAATAGCGAGGGCTGCGGTAGAGGCCACAATCCCTTTCGAACCCATGCCAGCTTCCGTTAAACCAAGGTGGAGTGGGTATGAAGTTCTCTTCGCAAGCTCTTGATAAATAAGGATTAAATCTTGAACCACACTCACTTTACAAGAGATCACAATTTTATTTTTTGGTAACCCCCAGGAGACAGCTTGCTCTGCACTTTCTAATGCTGATTGAATTAAAGCTTCACGCATCAATGCATCGGACGGTAATGGATTTTTTAATTTTGCATTCTCATCCATCATGGCGGCCAATTTAACTTGATCTAAACTTCCCCAATTAACGCCAATGCGTACAGGTTTATTATGTATTTTAGCAATGGCTATCATCGCTTCAAATTGTTCATCACGACGACTGCCCTTGCCTACATTGCCAGGATTAATACGGTATTTTGCAAGTAGTTTTGCGCACTCAGGGTATGCCTGTAATAACTTATGACCATTAAAATGAAAGTCACCCACGATAGGTACAAAACAATTTAGCTTAATTAACGCTTCAATGATCTTTGGAATAGCATCCGCAGATGCTTCATTGTTGACCGTGACTCTGACAATTTCAGAACCAGCTTTCCATAACTCAAAAATCTGCTCTACGGTTTTTTGAACGTCTGCCGTATCGGTATTGGTCATGGATTGCACGACAATGGGAGATCCACCACCAATGGGAACAGACCCCACCATCACTTGGTTTGTAATACATTTTTTCATATCAATTTTTAACTAAAAAGCCTTAGTTGATTTTTTTGTCTTAAATAATTTAAATGCAGGCCCAAGAAAAACAAAGCCAGTAAAGCATTCTCGTGATGGAAAGTGGTATTTACAAAACCTATTACAAAAATGCTCACCCAAGCTGAAAACGACCCCATAATAAATAGCATGCCTTTTTCGTCATGATTAAATTTTTTATAAGAATTTATTAATATAATTAACCAGGTAAGCATAAAATTTAAAAAAATTATGAGGCCTAAAATACCTCGATCAACCAGATTAGATAAATAAATATTATGCGAATGATGGTATTGCAGAGCGAATTCTTCCGCATTAAATGTTTCGCCTCTGGATTCAACGGAAGACTTAATTTGATCTATTTTCAGATAATTCCAGTTGCCGCCGCCAATACCTAATAGAGGATTCAATCTTGCCATTTCAAAAGCCGCTCGCCAAACCTTATCGCGCTGCGAAAAAATATCATTATTATTTTGGGAGGCGATTTGTTTTTCTATAACTGGAACAGGCCATATAAAAACGATGATTATCAAAAAAATCGTGAGTAAAGTTAAAGATATCGCTTTAATTTTAACTGGTAACTTACTTAAGAAAAATATGGCAAATGCTAACAAAATTGCAACCCCAAAAGCCCCTCGACTTTCACTCATAATGATACCGCCCAAAAGAAAAAATGAAAGAAAAGCCAATATAAAAACATGTTTCTTTTTTAATATTTGTAATTGGTTACAAAGAAATGCCAGTGATGCCCCAAAGATCATACAAAGATAAATAGCCGAATGATTCACGTGACCGACAGAATGAAGCTGCAAAGCATTTTTTGTATCTAAAATTGAAAGTTCTATCAAGCCCCACATTAATGGGGGAAGTGTCGCAATAGCCGACAGAATAAAAAAATATTTCTTTTCCTTTTCATTGTAGTCGGATCTAAAAAGCATCCAGCCGAAAGCAATCCAAAGCAACATACCTCTAAATCCTTTCCATTCAGATCCTCCTGCTACGAATGGAAATAATGCACTCAAGAACGAAGAGAAAATGAGGGATAAAAATATCCAATCCCAAATATTCCATTTTGATGAAGGTAATTGAGATTGGCGATATAAAGCGGTAATCAAATAACCTACAAGAAATATATTTTTAGGGGCTTCTAAACTTGGAAGAAATGCTAAAAAAAGACTTAAGAAAGTAAGCTCTAAAAATTTCAACTTATTTTTAAAGTATATTTTCTTGAGTGATGCTAATGAAAAAGTTGGCATTAAAATATTTTCTCTAAGATGTTATCTGAAGTCTTTTTAAACTTCGTTTTGTTTTGTCACTAACCTGCCCTGCAAGCTGTCCACAAGCGGCATCAATATCATCCCCACGGGTTTTCCTAACTGTCACAATATAATCTTGATTCATAAGTACTTCTTTAAAGCGTCTTATTTGCTCATTGGATGAACACTTATATCCGCTATTTGGAAACGGATTAAAAGGGATTAAATTAAATTTGCATGGCACATCTTTAACGATTTTGAGTAATGCCTTGGCATCCTCTATCGAATCATTAATGCCATCTAACATCACGTATTCAAATGTCACAAAATCTCTTGGTGCTTTTTCTAAATATCGCTGACAACCAGCCATAAGTTCAGATATAGGGAATTTTTTATTTATAGGCACAATTTCGTCTCTTAATTTGTCGTTTGATGCATGAAGGGAAACTGCAAGTGCAACCGGACAATCTTCTTTTAAGCGATCCATAGCATTGACTAAACCGCTAGTAGAGAGGGTCACTCGCCGGCGACTCAACCCATAAGCCCTATCATCTAGCATTAATTTCATAGCGCTCACAACATTGTCATAGTTAGCTAAAGGTTCGCCCATACCCATCATGACGACATTACTAATAATGCGCTCCTGATTTGATAATGCGTTATACCCATCTTGTTGGCGAACATAAAAATTAGCTAACCACAGCTGTCCAATAATTTCAGCGGTCGTTAAATTACGATTAAAGCCTTGTCGACCAGTAGAACAAAATGTGCATTCAAGCGCACATCCGACTTGAGAGGAAATACATAAAGTCCCCCTATCATCTTCCGGAATAAATACAGTTTCAATGCCGTTATTTTGACCCACATCGAATAACCATTTGCGCGTACCGTCGTCCGATATCGCATCACTCATGACACTGGGGAGTTGGATGTTCACCTTCTCTTTTAATACATCACGAAATACTTTAGAAATATCTGTCATCTCATTGAAATTAAGAAGATTTTCTTTGTAAATCCAATGCATCAACTGACGCGCTCGATAGGGCTTTTCACCAAACGTTTCAATAAAAGAAACGAGGTGCTCGTAGTCCAAATCGAGCAAGTTAACCATTTAAAGAATTAACCGAAAAAGTATTTAATTTCGATTTTAGCGTTATCTAATGAGTCAGATCCGTGCACAGCATTAGCATCGATACTATCCGCGAAATCAGCACGGATTGTTCCAGGGGCTGCTTCTTTTGGATTAGTGGCACCCATTAAATCACGGTGTTTTAAAACAGCATTCTCACCTTCTAAAGCTTGAATCATGACAGGACCTGAAATCATAAAACCAACTAAGTCTTTAAAGAAAGGGCGATCTTTATGTACCGCATAAAAACCTTCAGCCTCAGCTTGTGAAAGATGTGTCATTTTAGCTTTGATAATTTTTAAGCCTGCATTTTCAAAACGTGAATAGATTTGTCCAATTACATTTTTTTTAACTGCATCAGGTTTAATAATAGATAAGGTTTGTTCAATTGCCATTTTGGAGACTCCGGTAAGATTTAACATCGTTGAAAAGACTGTTAAAATACCATTTTTAAAGGTATTAATAAACAACAATCAGCTCATGCAACAAACCTATTTAACCACCGCCATGTACTATTTTGTGAGTCTTCCTCACTTTAAAAATTTGCGTGAGCCTTTGCTTCATTTTTGTGTGTCGCGTGGTATTAAAGGTTCGCTTCTCCTTGCTAACGAAGGCATCAATGGAACCTTGGCTGGCTCTGAAAAATCAATTCTAGAATTACTCAATTTCTTAAAAAATGATCCACTTTTTGAGGGAAACTTTAAAAATTTAGGTCACAAAGAGTCGTGGTCGGATAAACATCCCTTCTACCGCATGAAGGTAAAGCTTAAAAAAGAAATAGTAACCTTAGGAGTACCTGGAGTATCGCCTACCAAAGTGGTAGGCACCTATGTAAAGCCTCAAGATTGGAACTCAATCATCTCAGATCCTGAAGTAGTATTAATCGATACACGCAATGATTATGAATATGCGATTGGCACTTTTAAGAATGCGGTGAATCCAAAAACCAACACATTTCGTGAATTTCCAGGGTATGTAAAAACACATTTCGACCCTAAAAAACATAAAAAAGTCGCAATGTTTTGTACTGGCGGTATCCGTTGTGAAAAAGCTTCTTCTTACATGATGAGTGAGGGGTTTAATGAGGTGTATCACTTAGAGGGCGGTATTTTGAAGTATTTAGAAGAAATAACACCTGAAGAGAGTTTGTGGCAAGGTGAGTGCTTTGTATTTGATCAGAGGGTTTCGGTCAAACATCACTTAGAAGCTGGGCAATATGGTCAATGTTATGCATGCAGATACCCTATTTCATTAAAAGATATGCAAAGCGAACTATACATCCCTGGAATTTCATGTCCAAAATGCTATAACAAACATACAAAGAAAAAGACAGAAAGTCTTACAGAAAGACAAAAGCAAGTGCTGTTAGCTAAAAATAGGGGCGAATCACATATTGGTCAATTAAGCATAAAACCGATGTCACAGAAATCAGTCTTCAAAAAAACTCTTTAAAATAAAGCCAGCTAAAGCAATCAAAATACCAAACAAAAAACTCAAGAGTATTTTTACTGTCTTTTTTGGATACACTGAAATTGGGTTATCTGAAATAGAGACCAAAGAAAGTCCTTTTTGATTCTGGATTGAATACTTTTTTTCATTTAGTGAAGTTATCTTATCCTCGTACTTATATAATTGGTCCTGAAAAACAAGATTTGCGAATAAAGAATTTTCACCAATAGGCTTCGAAGCACTATTTAATGAGGCATTTCTCTGTTCTAGCAAATAATCAATTTTATTTTGATATTTCAAAGACTCTTGTGAAAGGAAAGAAATAATTTCAGACTTATTAGACCTTAAAAGTTCTTGGGCGGACAAATGATTAAAAATAGCACTTAAACAGGTATGATTAATTTCAAAACTAATGGAACGGAAAGAAACTAAATATAATGATGTAGCATTAACTGAACCAGAATGAATTTTATCTAAAAAGCTTATTGGACCATTACTTTTTTGTGAGAGTGAATCTGAGCAAATATTTTTAATATTTTCAGGGTAAAAATTTTTATTTCTTAATAAGAAATCTATCTCCTTCGCACCCAAAAAAGAATTTTCTTGAATTGAACTAAGACGAAGTAACATTTTAGATTCAAATTCCTTCGGAATATTCGATAGATAAAAAAAGCTAGCGCCAGAAAAGATCAGCCCTATTATAAAAATGAATTTAAGCTTCTCACGAATAAGACTATCTACTTTTTTAAATTTTTTATATATCATAAAAGACCTTTTTTTATTAATGAATAACAAAACTGTAAATTACAAATCACTTTAATTCATAATCCTTAAAAGATTTATAATTAAGGGCGCTCAATGAGATCATACAAATCAAAAGGGGGAGCGGGAAGATCTTTAAATATTTTCCAAACTAAAACTGATGATTTAAATATTAAGACCCATAAAGTTAAAACTATAGCCAACAAATATACTTTTAAACCTTTATGATCTACGTACCACTCTTCAATCAAGCCTTTATAAGGCGTTAAAATATTTTTGTAAAAATTAATATCATTTTTTCTCATTTTCATAAAAATATCTTCCCTGTGGAATATTATAGATCCAATACCCGAAAGCCCTGGCTTAGCTAAAGAAATTTTCTTTTGGGCGTTTAATGGATAAAATGAAAATACTTCAGGTGTCATTGGTCTTGGGCCAATAATACTCATATCACCCAAAAGGATATTCACTAGTTGAGGCAGTTCATTTATTTTTGTTTTTCTTAAAAACCTTCCAAGTGGAAGTATTCTTGGATCATCATTTAAAGTTACTGTGCCTGTCAATGTATTTGGGCTATTTTTTAACATGGTAGCGAATTTAAATAACTTGAATATTTTTCTATTAAATCCTACGCGTTCCTGAATATAAAAGACTTCACCCTCGCCAGAAAATCTCAAAGCCACAAATGTAATTAAAAAAATAGGTAATAAAAAGAAAAAAGCTAATAAAGAAAAGAAAATATCGAGGAATCTCTGCATAATTACATTTTTTGATCTAAATATCTTCCAGTTTCTTTATGAAGAAAATCTGGAAGAACTTTATTAAATAATTTTAAAATATCCGATTTATTCCACGACCCTTTTATTAGCAGGCCTTGCACTCCGTTATAAAAATTATCCAAAATTTCATCATTAAAAAGGGGCTCATTCTTAATGATACCAATGTTTACAAATTGATCTAAATCTAAAATTTCATTATCGGTATAGAATTCTTCAAAATTTTTCTCTCCTGTAGTATCGCTTTCAAAAAAATAGCATGGCCATTTTTTTAATCCGATTAAATCTTTAGCTTTTTCTCTTGCTTCTTGCTCAGAAGAACATTCGTAGGGCTCATACTCTAATTGCTCTAAATATCTCATTGCAATATCTGAAAAGGATATTAATCTTAAATTTTCACCTTCCTTTGGGAAAAAAATATCTCGATTATTTCCAAGTAGCCCAGACATTAAACATAATTCGCCAGATTCTTGAGGTGTAACAAAAAATCGCGTCACATCTTTTGGAGCTGAAATAGGCTGACGCTTAATGAATCTTTGATTGAACCCGTGCATCAGGGACCCATCTGAAAATGCAACATTTGCAAACCTCGCCATAGATATTTTTTGCTCAAGACTTTCTCGCATCAAAAACATCTCCATTATATTTTTACTTCCACCCATCATATTTACAGGATTGGCAGCTTTATCTGTAGAAACGCAAAAAAATTGTTTGCTTTTATTTAATTTTGCAATTTTTGCTGTTTTGAGTATGTTGAAAATATTAGTTTTTAACATGCGCATTAAAGTGTAGGGATCTTTTTCACTTCGAACATGTTTTAATGCTGAAAGATTGAAAATATAGTCGTAAGGGCCTTCTGCAGCAATTAAAGCATCAAATTCTTTGCTATCACAATCAATGGCAAATGTTTGGAAATCTCCTTCGATATAACCAAGTGTACTTCTAATATCCCTTACTAATTCCACTAAATTATTTTCACTTAAATCAACTATATGCAATGCCTTTGGGTTGCGCTTGAATATCTCTCTGCTAACTGCTTGTCCTATTGACCCAGCACCACCAATTACAAGAACTTTCGAATTGAAAATTGCTGACTTTATTTCATAGTCATTGCTAATGATATCTTCATCAAAAAGCATGGAGCTCCTACCGATTAATTTTAATAAATTCATAGACTTTTTTCTTTACTAATGGTTATTTTTTTATAATGTTCATAAAATTTAGAAAAAAATCTGAATGCTAATAAAAAATTATTTGTATATAATCCATTTATCACACAAGCTCTTTTAATTTCATTCGTTATAACCCAGGTAGATTTTAAGTTTAATGTACTTAATCCACCAGTTCTCATAATAAGAATAACTTTATTTAAATATGTAAATTTAGCCTTTTGTAACACAAAAAGCCTAATAAAAAACTCATAATCTGAAGCTATTTTGAAATCTAACGAATAAAAACCTACCTGATCATATATTGTTTTTTTAATAAAAGTCCCTGTATGTGGAGGCATCCACCCAAAACGCATCTTCCAGGGTTTAAAATTACGAGGAGAGTAAATACGAGAAGTTTTGGTAATATTTTTAGGTTTAACAAAATGAATATCCCCAAAAACAACTTCGGTTTGCTCATTTCTCGCAAATATTTCAACAACACTTCTGATTACAGAGTCCGATTGATAAAAATCATCTGAATTTATAACCCCAATAACTTCTCCTTTTGCAATTTTTAAGCCTTTGTTAATTCCATCATATAAGTTTTTATCTGGCTCTGATACTAAACAACTTAACTTATCTTTGTATTCGTTAATGATATTTAACGTTGAATCAGTCGAGCCCCCATCCACAATAATATATTCAATATTTTTGTAATCTTGATTTAAGACTGACTTAATTGTATCTCTAATAGTTTTTTCGGAATTTAAACATACGGTAATAAGTGAGACCTTCATCCTATCATTACCTCCAAAATAATTTTTTCATAAAGTAAATTATACTCTTTCGATACAGAAATCTTGCATGACCAAAATATCCATTTTAGTTCGCATAAAACAATTTAACGCCTCTTCTGGAAGACATACTATTGGCTCATTCTCATTAAACGATGTATTTAAAATAATCGGAACTCCTGTCAAATCATGAAATTCTTTAATTAGTTGGTAATAGCGTGGATTACTCTCTCTTGTAACTGTTTGTAATCGACCAGAAAAATCAACGTGTGTAACTGCAGGAATTTTAATTGCTTTTCTTTTTCGAACCATAAAGACTTGCATCATAAATGGAACATCATCATCATTTAAAAACCAATCAGAAACTTTCTCTCGTAAAATTGATGGGGCAAAAGGACGGAACGATTCGCGACGTTTAATTTTTAAGTTTAAAATATCTTTCATATTTTTACGACGGGGATCACCTAATATAGAGCGATTACCAAGAGCTCTCGGACCCCACTCCATTCTTCCTTGAAACCAGCCAACCACTTTCCCTTTAGAAATTTTATTTGCTATTAATTTACATAGCTCGTTTTGATTTGGAATATACTTTATTGAACAGCTTTTTTTATACAACTCTTTCTCATTTTTTTTAAGCAATTTTTTAATGCTATCATTCGAAAAATGAGGGCCAAAATATGCATGGCTCATATAAAACCTTCGTTTTCCGCCTAATTTGTGCCAAATATTGAACGCAGCACCAATAGCCCCTCCTGCATCTCCAGCTGCGGATTGAATATATATTTTTTTAAAGGGTGTGTTATCGTAAATTTTACCGTTTGCGACGGAGTTCATTGCACACCCACCTGCCAAACATAGATTTTTAACTTTATAACGATTATAAAGAGCGTTTAATAAATTAAAGAAGGCCTCTTCATACATAGCCTGAACTGACCTTGCTATATCTTTATGGTATTGAGTCAAAGTGTCATTTTTATGACGATTAGGGCCTAGTAATTCTAACAATGCAGGAGAGAATAATATGCCAACTTTTGGCTCGCCTTTATCCCACTCATATTTAACATGACCTTTATGATGGCAAAAGTATTTAAGATTTAATATGAAACTGCCATCAGACTTCAGTTGAACAATTTTTCTCATTTTATCTAAGTAAATTGGCTTCCCGTAAGGAGCTAACCCCATAACCTTAAATTCATCGCCATAATTCAAAAACCCAAGCCACTGCGTTAGAGCCTGATAGAAAATTCCTAATGAATGAGGAAAGAAGACTTTTCTGTCAATCAATATTTTTTTGCCGCTACCAATTCCCCAGGCTGTGCTGGCAAAGTCTCCAAACCCGTCAACTGATAAGACAGCGGCTTTACTAAATGCTGAAACGAAAAAAGAAGAAGAAAGATGTGACAAGTGATGCTCAACATAATGTGTCCTTCCAAAAAAAGTATGAATTTTAGAAACATCAAGATTCTTTACTACATCAAGTCGCATAAGTTTATTTTTAAAACGATTAAAGATCATTTTAACTTTCGGGCGAGTCATGATAGAAAAAATAATCTTCCTCCAGAGATTGGCACTAGGGTCTTGATTTATTGCTATATGATCAACTTGACTTAATGAAATTTCAGCATGCATTAGACAGAATTCAATTGACATACTTGGGAATCCAGCCCAATGCTTAATCCGTCTAAAACGCTCTTCTTCTGCTGCTGCAATTAAGACGCCATCTTTAATTAAACAAGCTGAAGAATCACCATGGTATGCATTTATACCTAAAATATACATAACAATCCTATCTTGATAATCTTAATTTCGTGCAAAAAATAAATTCCATTGATTCTTAACCTTCAAATTGAAGCCCAAATTACTCAAAAAATTAACTATTTTTTTCTCTTCAATAGATGAATTAGCCTCAACACAGACCAAAAAAGTATTTTCTAAGATTTTTTTAGCTCCTTGCAAAACATCCAAATCCAGACCTTCGGTATCAATTGATAAAAAATCAATATGCTTAATATTTAACGAATTACAGATATCATCCAATGTAAAAATTGGTAAAAAATTAATATTAAGTACATTAGATACATTTTTCATTATGAAGGATGATAAAACTGGAGTAGTAGAAGAATAAAAATTTTTAAGTTCAGTTTTCTTGCCGCAACCAATTGAGAGTTGCTTATCTCTTGGTCTGGTAATCTTATGAAGACGCATTAATTCAGTATTTGGATCGATTGTTAATCCTGAATTACCCAATCGATACATTAGGTATGTATTTGAAAGTCTTGATGGATGATTAGCACCAATATCTACATAAAAAATTGATTTTCTTCCATATTTTTTTCTTAATAACGACATGGCAATTTGATCATCATTAATTTGTGAGTAAGTTCTTTTTGTTGGCAATAACATAGAAAGGTATGCCAAAAAAAATCTCTTTGGTTTGCCAAGGACTGGAAAATTATTTGCTAAATATAAATTTAAAAATCTAAACATAGAAAAAAACTCTCGCTATAAAATAATACTATTCGGTTCTGGCCCGCCGCCAAGAATCCAGTCGTAAACCAATTTCATTTCGGTATATACTTTATCCCAAGCATATTTCTCAGAAACTAACAAAAATCCATTTTCTCCCATTTTTTTCCTATCGCCTTCCTTCATTTGAAAAAATGAAATCAAGGCATTTGCTATATTTTGACTATCAGGCCGTATTTCTATTGCAGCAAAATTAGAAAATCCCAGCGGAATATTACATTCCGCTGTCATAATTACAGGAAGTTTATAAGCCCAAGACTCAAGGACAGCCATTGGAATTCCCTCGCTTAGAGAGGGTAGTATAAAAGCATCAGAATAAAAAAAACTTGAATACTTTAAGTCATTGAACTGAGGTCCAACAAAAAAAACATCCTTCTGTAGATTATATTCGACTACTTGCTTCTTAAGAAAGTCTTCGTATTCATTCTGATCCCACCCAGCAATTACAAGGGCCCAGTCTTCACCTTTTTTATTACCGGAAATAATTTTCCATGCTTCAATTAAAAGGTGAATTCCTTTTTTAGGGTGAATTCTGCCTAAAAATAAGAGTATTTTTTTACCTTTCGGGATTAATTTAAACCAAGGTGGCTCTTCATATGAGAGATTCTGCAAGGGAATATCAACACCATTAGGAATTTGGCATATCTTATTAGTTAAGCCGTAATTTCGAATCGATTTCGTCTCAAAACTAGAAAGAGAGTGAATACAAAAAGCATTTCTTAAATTTTTATTTTCATAAAAAAAACCAGCTAATTTTTTCTTAAGAAAAGAATTTTTTATCGCCCACGGATCTAACATGCCATGAGGTGAAATTAAAACTGGTTTCCTGTGCTTTTTTGCGTAATGTCTGACTGCACTTGAAGTGTATGTCCAAAGACCGTGTAAATGAATTAAAGAAGGGTCATTTAAGATTAGTTGCTTTGATAAATCGGTGGAATATCCGAAACTTGCAGGTCCTTTTATACTGCAAAAATTAGGTGTTAGTGGAGCCCAAGAATGCAAATCAGATTTAGAGAATTTATCTCTTAGTGCTGTAATAAAAATTTCTGTATCAGGAAATTTATTAGTATATTTTGCGAGTGGTAATGCACTTGAAAATAAACCACCACCGAAACGAGAGGCAGATGCCATAACAAAGTTAATTTTCATTAAGCCCCCCTAGTAAAATTAGACTCAAATCTTAAACTGATTTTAGTTTAGATAACTCAGCAATTGTACCCTCAAAAAGACTTTCCGTTTTAGATCTAATTCTAGGGGCCTTGCTTGAGTTCTTTATGATAAATGCTTCAGAAATGAATGCTGCCCAATAACTAAAAGTGCTTCCTGGAGTAATAACTATGTATTTTGATCTAGACAATAAAATAAGATCAACGATGTCTGAATTTTGAGGGGCTAATTGAACAAAAGGTAATTCAAGTAAGTCCGCAATATCGGAATTTCTTCCATCTGTAAAAATTGTAACCGGCACTTCAGAACGCTCAAATTTTCTTAGTTTTTTTATTATATTAATATAGTAAGAGTTTGGTGCTTGTGTATTCGGCTGACGACCGATTAAGTAAGAATTCTCATTCTTCTTGAAATCACTTCTTCTGACGTGAACACCTATAACGGGGGGTGCATATAGATTAGCCCTATGAATAAACTTTGAAGAAATAGTGCTGTAGAATTTTATTCTTATAAAGTTTCTATATTCGCGTAATCCTAAAAAATAATCAGGCCAGTCTGGTGTCGCAGTAAAAATAAATAAATTTATATTATTCGATAGGTTTGCAAAGTAATTTAAGTCTGGCTCTAATCGAGCTTTGATAAATAAAAAAAATATTTTTCGTATTATAGAAATCTGATCCTCTTTTTTAAAATAGCCCCAGTATTGCCTTTTTGATTTTTCATTTCTTATAAAGGGCCCAATTTTAAAATCTGCCCAATTGGATACAAAAAAAGGACATTTATTTATTTCAGAAAATACAAAAGCACGAGCCCAGACTAATAGCTTGTTTCCGAGGCCTGCTCGTGGAAGTTTTGCATATGTCCATATTATTTTTTTCATATTTTAGTACTTACACCTAAAATACAATCAACAACTCCTTTTGCAAAATTTTCTGGGGAGTGATTTTTTACTAATATTCTACTTTGCTTCCCCATCTTTGATCTTTCCACATCTGGGGTTAAATGAAGTCGCACAAGCGAATTAAAAATATTTTTTACTGAGCTTGGTGAAAATAGATACCCATTGATTCCATCCTTAACAAGCTCATGTCTCGCTCCAACAGTTTCACTACAAACAATTGGCAAACCTGATGCGCAGGCTTCATTAATAACCAATCCCCATTGTTCATTTAATGCGGGATGCACTAATGCATTTGCAAAAGCATACCAATATACAATATGATGATAAGGAACAAATCCGGGAAAATGAATAGATTCGTTCATACGTCCATTGCCGATCTTTAGTTTAAGCTTATTCATCTCTTCGCCTTCCCCACAAATAACCAAGTCCCATGACGAAATTCCTATCTCTTTTTTATATAAAATATAGGCATCTATTAGGCGACTTATATTCTTTCTTGGTATTAGACGAGTTACAACTAAAAAATAAGGTCGGCTTGGTATAGATGGGATTAATTTTCGAGCTTTAAGATGATCCCTTCGAATAAGATTTGTAGATCTTGTAAAATAATCATTATCAACAGCGTCATAGCCTTTATGTATGTCAACAGATGAGATTCCAAGATATTCTAAATATTTAGCATGCATTTCACCGCCAACTAGTGCCGCGGAAAATTTACGAACATAGAATAAAGACTTAATTTTCTCTTTTAACCAAAATCGTTGCTTATCATCATATTTACTCTCGCTCATAACTATTGCATTAATTTTATTCTGATGGCACCACTGTAAAGCTTGCTTAGAAATTGAAAATGCCCATCCCGGAATAAATACTACATTTGGATGAAGATTTGTTAAACATAAATTAATATCTTTTCCAGTAATTTTAGGTAATTTATTTAAATTTTTTCCTCGAGAACTTTCCAAAGTAATAAGTGGAAATGTTATCAAAGAATCTGAGCTTCCCCAAGGATGTTCAAGGGTATTATTGGTTAACTGAACTGCAGTAAGACTCCACCCAAGCTTATTAAATAATTTTGCCGTGGCTTGAAGTCTGGCTGCATGATAAAAACCTATATTTATGAAAAGAATAACTGCATTCATAAGTTTAAGTTTTTAATTGTAAGATTGATAAAATATCTAAAGCCATTCTGCGAAGGGAAAAGTAATCTCTAAATTCATTCACACCTTCGTTAGCCAATAATTTGATCTTTTTAAGATTAAACAGGATATGGGTCATCATTAATTCAACCTCTTCTAGTGAGTTATTTTTAGTCATAAATACCCAAGCGGCATGCTTAGAAATATCATAAGCTCCATTAAACGGAGTGATTAAAGCTGGAATACCCCTAGCAACAGCCTCTATTAGACTCAAAGGCATTCCCTCAAAAAAACTTGTTAATACGAAAAGATCTATTTCGTATAGGTACTTTTCTGGTGACTTTGTCCATCCAGTAATAAACCAACTTTCTCTCGGGGCATTACCTTTTAAAAATTCCTCTATTTTTTGTCGCTCTGGCCCGTCTCCTACAAGCAAAAGATTTGATTTAACGCCTTTTTTTAAAGATGCTACCCAAGCATATACTAAACAATCAAGATTTTTCTGATTTACAAACTGCCCAGAAAATCCAATTACAGGATCGTTATTTTGAAAAATTGCTTTTTTATGGTTTTTAAAAGAAAGGGCGTTATTTAAAGGGATCGCATTATTTACAACAAAAGTTGGTCTTGGGGCTTTGTAATAGGACTCGAACTCATCCTGAGATCCTTCAGATACAAATATTAACTTATACGGATTTTTAAGATACCATCTTGACAAAATCATTCCTCTTATCCGCCCTAAAAATCTTTTGTTTTTAAATTTTGTCATAGGCATATGCATCACCCCTGCAACAGAAGAAATGCCTGATTGCATTGCGCCCTTCAAAAAATCTAAGCCATCTTCGTCATATTGTTGATTAATTAAGATTGCATCTGGGCTAATTTTTTTACAAAAGCTCTCAATAACATTAATCTGCTTTTTATCATTTATTGAATTCAAAAATCTAAAGGGGCGATCCTTAAGAGAAGTTAGAGAAAGGCGATGTACGTGACCACCACTTAAAGCAATATCATGAGACCAACCATCCATATACTTTTTATCTGAGAGCAGCACATGCACTTCGCAGCCTAATTCGGAGAGGCCTTTGGTTAAAAAAACCAGGTACCTTTCACCTCCGCCACGTGAGCTAGAATTAGAGCTTATCAATAGAACTTTATTATTCACGGCTTAAATTAGCCTGTGAAAGTGGCGCCAAAAATTCATATATCCTTATTAAGAATACACAGTTCCATCTAAAACTTTTCTTATCCATTGAATTCAATTTTTTCCCTTTTAATGGAAAAGTCTTTTAAAACATTTTTATAAATTGAAGTTATTTCTGACCTGATAACTTCTTTGGAGTAATTTGTTTTGATAAATTTGGAGGCAGAAAGTCCTACTGACTTTCTTAAAGACTTGTTACTTAATAAAATATCAACACTTTTGATCATTGAATTTATATTTTTACAATTAAAAGCGTGAAGTCCAAACCTGACATCAAGTGCATTAAATACATCAAGGCTGCCAACTACAGGCAACTCTGAAGCCATAGCATGGATAACCTTTGTCTGCAATCCTGTAGATTCTTTCTGAGGGAATACACAAATCCAATCATCATTTAAAAAATCTTCGAAATTATCTACATACTCAATATGAGTAATTATGTTATTAAATTCCCTTATAAAAGTCACAAGATCGCGGGAAGAACTTTTTCCAAGGATAGTTATCTTTAAGGTAGGGTGACTTTTCAAAAGAACCGGAATTGAATACCGTAAAAAAAATAACACGTCTGCTCTAATAGTTACCTGATCGATGTTACCTAGAATGAGAATTCTTTTATCCTGAATGTGATTTTTCTTAGCATTATTTTTTCTTTTGAAAAGAGAAGAATTATACCCAACTTTTAAAAGGTCAATATTGGTTTTAGGCGAAACTAATTTGAGAGCCTTTTTATCCTTTTTTGAAACAACGAGAACCTTACTAAATTTCGATAAGACCTTTTTCTCATAGTTCAAAAGAGCAAGATAATGTAAAAAGATATAGATGCGACGAAAAGGACTAATATCAGTTCTCCTGAGAGAAATAGTAGCAGATAAAGAATAACAATCTGAAGCAACAATAATGGAAGGAACTTTTGAGATATATTTATTATACATGGCGGTATACATCCAATCGAAATGAATCAAATCATAATTTGACTCTACTCTTTTTATCCATTTAATTAAAGAAGGGCTTTTATATTTACCGAAAGAGTTTGGATAGCCTCTGAAAAAAAAATCAAATCTAAAGAGATATTCCATAAAAAGTCCAGGTAGAGGAAATATGAAAATATTTTCTATGCATTGAAAATTTTTGAGTGCAGCTCTTTTGGCACTTTCATCAAAAGAATTGGTTAGTAAAATGACATCGCATGTTGCCTCCGATGATATAGAATCTAACAGATTGTACATAAGGTGTTGATTACCAGACTGTGGAATAAAAAAGTTGTAAGGTGTTATGTAAAGAATCCTTAGTTTTTCTTTAAATTTTTTAATGGGACGCATAAGAAAATATCAGTTTTTTAATTTAGCGAAACAAATTTTTGAGAAAAAAGAAGCTGTTATTGCAAATAAAAGCATTAAGGGCAAAGACTCTAAGCTACCTTCACTAGTAATAAATGCGAGTATAACGGAAAGTAAAGAGATAAAAATTGGGGTGACGTCTGAAAATATTTTATTAGCATGCAAAAAGGCAGAATGCCAAATAAAAATATAGAAACTAAATAAAATTGAAACCAGACTTAGACTTTCGAAAATAAAAAAAAAGCGACCAATGAGTGATGTTGAAAACCCAAGCCCAGCTGTTGGATACACTCCAAGTACATCTAACGCAAATTGCTCATTGATATTGAATGGTGACTCAAACAATTTATACATAATTCGATCTATGGAGAAGCTTGTTGAGTGATCGATTATATTAAGAAGAGAGTCTGCGCCATTAACTCTCAACAAAAGTATAATATATTTTAAAGATCCGTTATCAATATGTACCCCAGTTCTCATAAATGAAAGTACGTTATTTGAAAAGGATGCGACGCAAATGAGAATTCCTAATATAAATAGATACCTTTTGCTGAGTCTTCCAATTGAAAAAAGCAGAACTGCAAGAGTTATTATATTAAATAAAAAATCAAAACGAGAGGTGCTAATTAGTGTAGCAATAATGCCAAAAACTAAATAAAAGATGATTGAAATATACTGATTCACCTTTTTATTAGTAGCAAAAGAAAATAATACCAATGTCATAAAAAGAACAGGCAAAAACCACTTACCTAGAGCTGAAATTATACCTGCTAAACGGAATGGCAAAGACATGACAGTATTTGGGTCTCGTGAAACAATTCCAATACCAGTTTTAAGCTGAAAAGCAAAAAATAATATACTAAAAATAAATGTGCAAAAAAATAGTAAATTTAATTTTTTTTGGTTATATCTAGCAAAAGGCCTTATGAAGTTTTTTGTATTTATTTTTTTCGCTAAATTTAAATTGCGGAAAATAAAAAAAGAAGTGAGTGCAAAGACTGATAATAGTACTGTGACAATTTCGAAATAATTAATTAGCACTATAGGCTTTCCGAGCAAATAAGATTCTAAAGGAAAATTTGTATTCAAAAAATCACTGGCAAAGTCACTATGGTATAGCTTTAAGTAAGACAGAATATAGAATTTGAAAAAATATCCCAAGATGAAAATTATGAAAATTATCCAAATATGAAAATTTATTAAAGAAGGTTTTTTTATGTTTTTAATAATAAAGACGGCCGAAAAAAATGCGCTGATGTTAAGGAGTAAATAATAATATTGAAAAGACGTTATGAGGTCTTTGGTAAGTAAAAAACCCAACATAAAAAAAATAAATATAAAGATAAGCATATTAAGAGATCTGAGAATAAAAATTACGCGCGCAGATTGAAAGACTATATTCTCTTTCGACATTTTTTTGGGCCGCGATCCCAATTTTATCGGCAATTATTGGGTTGCGTAATAAATATCTAATTTTACTTTCTAGATCTTTCGAATCTCCTTGTCTAAAAAGTAATCCATCGACTCGATCCTTAACATATTCAAGGCTAGATAGACCCCTCGTTATAATAACTGCTTTAGCAAGAGCTTTACATTCTAATAAGGAAGTTAGTCCGACAGGAATTTTCTTATTTTTAACTGAGATAACGACGAAATGGGAAGAACAGCATTCTTTAATATAAGTGCTATAAGGAGCATTCCTAAAGTATTCTATTCTGAGATTATTTATAAATTCAACTTTGTGTGAAAAAATTCCAGAAGTATCAGCTTGAAACCTCATCAGCGTAACATTTGATCTCCGAAGCGCGCTTAGCAAGGTATGATCATCTCTGTGAGCACCGCCGGGTGAAAAAATTCTAATCTCATCTGATTTCTTATACCTTTTAAGATATTTTTTATAAAAATTGGTATCAACTCCATATCTGAATGTCTTAACAAAGCCTTTTTTTAACTCTAATTCTTTTTCATAAAATTTTGCTTGGCTAGAATCTACAGCAAATAATTTAGCTGTTCCCTTTAGCGCTTTTTTAAGAATAAATTTTTCAACAAAATAGAGATAATTAGCACTTGCAGGACTTGGAATTTTATAAAGAACCATATAATTATTTAAATGTTTCCACCCAAAAGTAGACTTTAGGAAACCAACAATTATTGCGAAACTAAGCCATCCAACGACAACCTCGAATTTATATGCATTAAAAACAAGCCAGAAAGAATTTGTGATATATGAGGCCTTGTTTACGCTAAATCTTAAAAAAATTAAAAGGTGAAATAGAATGCTTTTTCTTGGGTCAGGAATGTAAGAAATTTTTGTAGGGAATTCGAGACTTATAACTTTAGCGAAACCTTTATAAAAGTTAGGGGCTCTGACATGAGCTTCATCATGACTAAAATTATAAGCAATTAAAATTTTCTTAAGCATTTTTTAAATTGCAAGCCCGCGGGCTTTAATTCTGGCAAATAAAGGAAGTGGGTGAAGAGCTTCAAAAATAGTTAATAAGGCCATCAAACGCGATGGTCTCCATGATTTACTGGATTCAGATTTTCTGGCAATTGCCCTTATAACTGGTAAAGGAGCTCCAGAATAACTTCCTATAACTAGCTGACATGAAAAGCAATCAAAACCAGACGTTTCTAAAAAAGCTTTGAGAGTTTTTCTACTAAAATAACCTATATGTAAGTGATCACCAATGTGTCGAAATAAAATAGGTGTTAATAATTCTGATGGCACTTCAATATAAAGGAGCCCATTTCTATTAAGCAGGCTTCTTGCATGACTTAGAAAAGCTTTAGGAGATGTTGTGTGCTCAAGGATATGAAGCATCACAAGAATATCATACGAGTAATTTTGGTGCTGAAGAAAGGGGCTTCGAATTTTCTTAACTGATCGCATTGCTTTTCCTGAACACATGTCTAATGTTGAAGCGTTAAATCCATATTTAATAAATTCACCCATAAGCTCCCCATTACTCCCACCAACATCTAAAACAGATTTATATAAATCGAGATCCATCCAAGGTTTAAGATCGTCGAAAACTTGCTTACCTCTTAAATGACTATGAAATCCTGAACTTTTAGATAGTAATTTTTTGTAGTGAGTGGGCGATATATTGTATAAACGATGAATTTCGTCTAAATCGTATGAAGGGTTCTGAAAAATCCATCCACATTTGATACATAGATTCGCACTTAAAGTTAAAGGAAAAAAAGTAGGTGAAATAAATTTTGACCACGGCTTATCAAAAAATACCTCTTTGTGATAAAGCGAAAGAAAAGTTTTACCCCCGCAGAGATTACAGGAATTTATTTTTAACATACCTGTAATATATCTCATTAAAAATTATGATAAATCTATTTTTTAAATAAAAGAGATCATCACTTTTTAATAAAAAAATATCTCTATACTCTAGTTTTGAAATGCGATGAACCTCAAGGAGTAATATAACAAAAGTTACAAAATTGGCAGCCACTGAGGAAAACGCAATACCTTTTAACCCGTAAGTCTTGGCAGACATTACAAGAAAAATTGAGTAGAAAAAAGTTCCAGTAAGTTCAGCATACATTATAAATTTAGCTCTACCATATGAGCGAAGAACTTCTGAAAGTACTACTTTAACATCGAAAAACAATGAAAAAGAAATCAAGATATAAGCTATATATATGGCATTAATAAAATTATAACCAAATAATATTTTGATCATTGGCTCTGTAATTATCAAGAGAAGTAATGTTACCAAAATACTTAAAAATACCGAGGTCCTTATAATTCTAGAGGCTGCATATTTCTTGCTTTCATTCATATCTAAACTAGCTATATACGGAACAACATTTAAAGAAAATACATTCATTAGAGGTAAGGAAGCTGTTGACCAGGCTTGTGCAACTACATAAATGCCAAGTTCAAATGGCGCAAGAAAATACGCAATGGCTAATTGATCTAGCCTTATGTTATTTTGTTGAAGAAATGTACTTATTGTATTGGGAATGCCTTTTGATAACAGAGGTTTAGTTACTTTTTTTTCGATTCTTAAAAGTGGGTTTATCGATTTAAAAGACACATAGAAAAATAAAATAGCACTTAAAAAAGCGAATACCAAATAAATCTGGCTGAATAAAATTGCATCGCGCAAGCCAGAAATATACATAGCAACCACTGGTAAAACCCATGCTACACCAGCAAATAAGCGTAGATAATTCCAAGTACTAATTTTATTAAGTCCTTGAAAGTAAGCAAGGGTAAATGATGTAATTATAGTTAGCGGGATGAATATTAAATAAATCTGAGCTGCTAAAATAATATTGGAATTATAGTTGGATAAGAAAAGAGGAGTTACGAAATAAGCAATGCCAATTAAAGGTATTGAAGTGAGCAATGAAATAAGAATGCCAATAAAATAATAAGAAGAAGAATTATTTTTGTCACTCGCCACGAAGTATACTACTGAAGCAGGAATTCCTGATGCTAGTAGAGTAGCTATTAAAGTACTTATAATTTGAATTACTGAAAGCTCTCCTTTTCCTATAGGCCCTAGCATCCTCGCAACAAGGCTTCCAGAAATTAATGCGAAAAGCATAATTAATATATTAGTGAATAATGTAGATCCTGCTGAAAATAAAAAACTATTTTTCACTTATTTTTTAGAGATTTTATGTAAATTCAGAATATCTGATTTGTTAATAAGTATTTTAGCTAAATCTTGTAAGTTTGATTTAGCGGACCAATTAAGATCTCTTTTTATCCTAGCAGGATTTGCAGAAGAAAAGGTTATGTCCGACTCTCTTTTTTGAAAAGTGTCAAATTTTATTCTGTCTAGGGTATTTAAATTAAAATATCCGAAAACATATTCTACAAAACGCTCCAAGGGGTTAGTTTTCCCGGTAGCCACAATATAGTCGACGGGTATTTTACTTTGAAGCATTAGCCACATTGACTCCACGTACTCTCCAGCATACCCCCAATCTCGACTTACATTCGAACCTAAATTTATAATTTCTTCGCTACCCATACTTATCCTTCTCGCAGCTTCCACAATTTTTTGAAGAACAAATTGCTCCTTCTTTAGTGAAGAGTCGTGACTAAAAAGAATGCCTGTACAAACGAAAAGACCAAATGAATCGCGGTAATATTTAACTATTTGTGAAGAGACAACCTTTGATAATCCGTAGGGACTTTGAGGATTAAATTCAGAAGTCTCATCTACAGGACCGTCAAATGTGTTTCCATAGCAATCGCCAGATCCAGCCACATAAATTTTAGTATCTTTTTTAGATACCTTAACAGCCTCAAGGAGGTTAAAGGTTAGATTAGCACTACTATAAAATGTTAACTCTGGCTTCTCAAATGAAAGACTGACTGAACTTTGGCTGGCTAAGTTATATATTTCATTTGGCTGAATTTGGTTAATGAGTGACTTTAATTCATCTATCGAATAGTCATCTAATTTATGAAGTGTGATTTTATTTTGAATACCAAAAGCGCTTATTTTTATTAAATTAGATTCACTTATTGAGCGTGTTACACCGTAAATTTCGTAACCCTTACCAATCAGAAAATTACTTAAAAAAGCACCGTCCTGACCAGTGACTCCTAAAATTAATGCTTTTTTCATTGAAACTTCTACCCTTGACTTAATTGTTTAAAGTAAAGAATAGTTTTTGTAAGGCCTTCTTCTAGCATTATTTCTGGGTTCCATTTAAGCTTGTTGTTAGCAAGCGATATGTCAGGTTGACGTTTTTTTGGGTCATCTGAAGGTAACAATTTAAAAATCATCTTTGATTTACTATCAGTTAAATTTATTATTGTTTTAGCTAACTCACTTATGGTAATCTCTGACGGATTGCCAATATTAATTGGCCCAAGAAAATCTGCCTCACTATTCATCATGCGAACAAACGCATCGACTGTATCATCAACATAACAAAAACTTCTTGTTTGAGAGCCATCTCCAAAAATTGTAATGTCTTCATTTCTTAACGCTTGGATAATAAAATTCGATACTACCCTTCCATCATTAGGATGCATTCGCGGGCCATATGTATTGAAAATACGGGCAACCTTTATCTCTAGCCCATGTTGACGGTTATAATCAAAAAATAATGTTTCGGCGCATCTCTTTCCCTCGTCGTAACAAGATCTTATTCCGATTGGGTTTACATTACCCCAGTAATTTTCTTTTTGAGGGTGTATATTTGGGTCGCCATAAATTTCGCTTGTTGATGCCTGAAAAATTTTAGCTTTTGTTCTTTTCGCTAATCCCAACATATTAATCGCACCATGAACACTCGTTTTTGTGGTTTGAACAGGGTCTTTCTGATAATGAATGGGGGAAGCGGGACATGCAAGATTGTATATTTCATCTACTTCAACATAAAGTGGGAAAGTAATATCATGCCTAATAAGTTCAAAATTAGGATGCTTTAAAAGATGTGCAATATTATCGCGAGCACCGCTATAAAAATTATCTACACAAAGGACATCATCTCCATTTCGAATAAGCTTGTCACAAAGATGAGAGCCTAAAAAACCAGCCCCGCCTGTCACCATAACTCTTTTTCTATTAGAAATTTTCATAATTATATTTAAAGCTCCGATAGATAATTTTTAACTTTAAAAAATTAAAATTTATGATTTTTTAAAAGGGATTGTCGCTTAGCCTCAATCAGATCTGATGCAACCATTTCGGAGCACATAGAGCGCGCTGTATATTTAGGCTTCCATCCTAATTTTTTCATACCCTTTGAAGCGTCACCTATTAAACTTTCAACTTCTGTCGGCCTATAGTAAATAGGATCAATCCGCACAATAACATCCCCAACCTTTAAGGACGGTGTTAATGTATTATCAAAAGACTGAATAATACCAACTTCATCTAGGCCCTCTCCGTCAAATTTTAGTTTGATTCCTAAATCTTCCGCGGCCCATAAAATGAATTGGCGAATAGTGAATTGCTGGCCTGTTGCAATTACGAAATCTTCGGGTAGGTCTTGCTGTAAAATCATCCATTGCATAGAAACATAGTCCTTTGCATGCCCCCAGTCTCTTAGTGCATTTAAATTTCCCATATAAAGACATGATTCAATGCCTTGTGAAATTTTTGTTAGGCCTCGGGTAATTTTACGAGTAACAAAAGTTTCTCCACGCCTCGGACTCTCATGGTTAAATAAAATACCATTACAAGCAAACATGCCATATGCTTCACGATAATTAATCGTGATCCAATATGCATATAATTTTGCTACAGCATAAGGGCTTCGTGGGTAAAAAGGTGTGGTTTCTTTTTGTGGCGTCTCCTGAACCAAACCATAAAGTTCGGAAGAAGATGCCTGATAAAATCGGGTTTTGCTCTCAAGGCGTAATATTCGAATTGCTTCTAATATCCGTAAGGCTCCCATCCCATTAACATCAGAAGTAAATTCTGGATTTTCAAAACTTACAGCTACATGACTTTGTGCACCCAAATTATAGATTTCATCTGGCTGTACTTCGTTAATAATTCTCAATAAACTACTTGTATCAGTTAAATCGCCATAATGGAGTCTCAATTTGGATCCGTCTTGATGGATGTCCTTATAAAGGTGGTCTATCCGTTGAGTATTGAATGAGCTTGATCGTCGCTTAATGCCATGCACAAAATAGCCTTTTTCTAATAAAAATTCAGCTAAATACGAGCCATCCTGTCCAGTGATTCCGGTGATTAAAGCAACTTTTTGATTCATATTAGGTATCCTTTAAATGCGAAGTGTTTCGTATGTGGACTGAAAATCTTCATAGGTAGAAATTAAGCCAGCTTTGAGGTTAATTCTGGGGGACCAGCCCATATGATTAATTTTTGAGGTATTTAGTAATTTTCTATCAGGGCCATTTAGATTATCTTTCTGAAATGATATCTCCCCTTCGTATCCAACGACACTTTTTACTAATTCAGCCAATTCTGAAATGGTTATATCAATTCCAGATCCAACATTAATGTGGCTCTCCATGGGTTTAACATATGATTGGTAAGATAACTTCTCTATATTCATTAAAAAAACACACGCGTCTGCCATATCATCAACATGTAAAAACTCACGTCGAGGCTTGCCATCTCCCCAAACATTTACCACTGGAATATTTTTTAACTTAGCCTCGTGAAATCGTCTAATTAAAGCCGGAATAACATGCGAATCTTTTAAATGATAATTATCACCAGGTCCGTACAAATTTGTCGGCATGATACTCCGATAATCAACACCGTATTGTCGATTAAAACTCTCACATAACTTAATACCAGCAATTTTTGCGATTGCATATGCCTCGTTGGTTGGCTCTAGAGACCCTTGCATCAATTCACTCTCAGAAATAGGCTGAGATGAAAGTTTAGGATAAATACAACTTGATCCGAGAAACATCAGCTTATTAACATTTGATTTGTAAGCTGCATAGATTACATTAGCTTGCACGATAAGGTTTTGATAAATAAATTCAGCAGGATAAGTCTGATTTGCATAGATGCCACCAACTTTAGCTGCCGCCAAGTAGACCTGATCAGGCTTTGCAGATTCAAAAAAATCAAATGTGTCTTTTTGGCTAGTTAAGTCTAGCTCGCTTCGCGACTTAAATATTATATTTTCAAAACCTTGCTTTCGAAGAGATCTGACTATAGCTGATCCTACCATTCCAAGATGGCCAGCTACGAAAATTTTGGATTCTTTACAGTTCAATCAACCTATCCTTTAATGTCTATTATAGATATCTTCAAACCGTACAATATCATCTTCGCCTAAGTAATTGCCAGACTGAACCTCAATAATTTCTAAGATGTTTTTTTCTTTATTGGCAAGCCTATGTTTTTGTCCTACGGGAATAAAAGTTGATTCATTCTCTTTTAAAGAAAAGATATTTTCACCAATTGTAACTTCAGCTACCCCTTTTACGACAACCCAATGCTCTGCACGATTATTATGTTTTTGTAAGCTTATAGATGCACCTGGGTTTATTTGAATTCGCTTCACCTTAAAATTTTCGCCACTTTCCAAACAATCATACCAACCCCAAGGTCTAAATACCTTTCTTTGAATTATTGCCTCTTCTCTCTTAAGGCCATTAATTTTTTCAACAATACCTTTAACATTATGAACATTCTTTCTATCCGCAATAAAAATCGCATCCGCTGTTTCCACCACCACAACATCTCTAAGCCCAGAAACTACTATTAATCTTCGGCTTGAAAGCAAAAAAGAATTTTTAGTGTCCTCTGTTAAAACATCACCCGAAATTACATTATTATTGTCATCTCTATTCTCAGCATTCCACAGAGCATCCCAATTACCTAGATCATTCCATCCCACATCAAGATCTATCATTTTTATTTCAAAATCTGAATTATGGCATTCTTGCATGACAGCATAATCTATAGAAACTGAAGGGATAATCTCGAACAAATCTTTATTAAATTGGACAAATAAATCATCGCTAGATTTACTTTTGAAAGCTTTCATGGATGAATCATAGACATCAGGCCTAAAAAATTTAATCGCATTTAACCAAACACTCGCTCTCAAAACAAAGACCCCACTATTCCAAAAAAAATCTCCATGAGCGATATAAGATTTGACATCTTCTTGACTGGGTTTTTCTATAAAGCGACTCACTTCCGACGCTCCAAATTTATCAATATCTTTACCTCTTTGAATATACCCAAATCCAGTTTCTATTCTCGTCGGAAGAATCCCAAAAATAACTATTCGACCCTGATTAGCTAGCTCAATTGCATTATGAATTTTATTAGCAAAAATTTCTTCATTTTCAATTCTATGGTCTGATGGCATTACAATTAAGATAGGATCAGCTTGCTCCTCGGAAGCTTCGAAAGCTGCCATAGTTAGAGCTGGGGCAGTATTTTGAGCGGAGGGCTCTAAAAGAATTCTTGTGTTAGTAATTTTCGTTTGATTCAGTTGATCAAACAATAAATAACGATGCTCCTCGCTTGCTATTATTAAAGTTTTAGTTATCTGAATATCTTTTTCTTTGAAAAGGTTAATTCTGTCGATTGTTTGCTGAAATAATGTGTTCTCACTGAATAATTTTAAAAATTGTTTAGGGTTGTCTTTGCGAGAAAGCGGCCAAAGGCGTGAGCCCGAACCTCCACATAGAACTACTGGGACAATTTGTTTTTTCATATACCTCTACTCTTTTCCCAGCGCCACGAACTTTCGCACATTTGCTCAATTGTTCGATTGGCTTTCCAATTTAATATTTTAAAAGCGTAATCTGCGCTAGCATAATAATTAGGTAAATCACCCAAGCGTCTCTCAACAAAATTAATAGGTATTTTTATATTATTAACATTCTCAAAAGCATGAATTAACTCTAATACAGTTGTTGATTTACCGGTACCCAAATTTATCGTGTATTGACCTGCTTTATCATTATCATTAATAAATTTTAGAGCTGCTAAGTGGCCTTCAGCAAGATCGACAACGTGAATGTAATCTCTTCCGCCAGTTCCGTCTTGTGTATCATAATCATTTCCAAATACATTCAGGCTTTTTAATCTTCCAAAGGCAACTTGAGTCAAAAAAGGCATTAGATTATTTGGGGTGCCTCTTGGCATTTCGCCAATCAATCCGGAATCATGAGCCCCAACAGGATTAAAATACCGGAGTATTGCAATGATCCATTCAGAATCCGAACTTGCTAGATCTCGTAAAATTTCTTCTATAAAGAGTTTATTGCGCCCATATGTATTAAAGGGGGATGTAGGGTGAGATTCATCATAAGGCAGATATTGTGGAAAGCCATAAACTGTAGCACTGGAACTAAAAATAATTTTTTTAACTTGATTTTTATGCATAGCTTTTAATAAACTTATTGAACCAGCAACATTATTATCATAATATTTAATTGGATTTTTTTCAGACTCTCCTACAGCTTTGTGTCCTGCAAAATGGATCACCACCTTAATTTTATTCTCAAACAATATACTTGATATCAATTCTGTATCGCGAACATCTCCTTCAATAAAAGTTATCTTTTGATGTGTAATTTTTTCTAATCGATCAATCGTAGAAATATCGCTGTTAGATAAATTATCAAAAAGCACTACACTGTAACCTGCATCTATCAAAGATATAGCTACGTGACTCCCAATATAACCGGTGCCTCCTGTAATCAGTATGGTCATTTATTCTCGACTCTCTAGTAATTTTCTATTAAATGCTTATGTGTCAAATATGATTGGTATCTAGGAAGTTTAAAGAATATATTACAACTCAGACGCATATTATTTATTTTTTGAATTTACGTTCAAATTAGAAACAAATAAATAGATCATCAGGTATAGGCAAACAAACAAACATATGAAAATAATAACAAATATTTCTTTGTAGAAAACCCAAGGAGTGGCAATCAATGGAAACAGCCAAATTAAGCTAAGCATTGGGGTCACAATTGCATTTGCTATTTTTTTATAGCCAGGCTGTGATCTAAAAAAATGGAAAATTTTAAGGTGCAAATGGGCAGTATCAGCAAGGTAAATAGAAGTGCCATTGATTATGCGTCGCAGTGTGCTAAAAACAACTTCAGTGATAGGGTAAATCAAAAATAGAACGGCTACCCACGGTGATATTTCAGGGTGGCGCCCAAAGAGTATGATAGTAAGCATACTTAAGATCAAACCTAAACTATAAGCACCAAGGTCCCCTAAAAAAATTTTGCCATAAGGATAATTCATAAATATAAAGGGAATTAAAATCAGGGTCACACTTATGATTGCTGAAAGCATAACAACATCAGTAGTTTTGTAACTTAAAAATAAAAGTGTGCCTAGTATAGATAAGCAAACTCCCCCGCATAGGCCGTTTACGCCATCAATAAGATTCATACCATTAGCGACCGCAGTCATACTTATGATGTAAAAGAGACTAGCACCACCTTGTAATGTTAGAAGTTTACTTACCAGAGGCACATCAGTTAAATGGGGAAGTGGACCAGTATATTTAGCTATAAATAACCAGCCCACAGAAAGAAGTGAAATTAATCGTATTGCAGGGTCAACGTTATGGAAAAGATCCTCTTTGAATCCAATAATAATGATTGGGATAAGGCATATCAGAATGAGCTTTAAAAAAATTATGCTTTCATTATTATTGCAATACATCACATAAGAAATAAGGGACAGAAGGAAAATAAATCCGCCTAATCTTGGCGTTTCATTCAAATGAATACGCTGTATAGCCTGATAACTTTTAAGGCCTAATTTTTTATAAAACTTTTTATGCCAAAGATATGCAATAAAGCCATTTAAGGATAAGGACATTCCCATAAAGATGAGAATTCCAAAATCAAACCAATGCATACCATTAAAATTCATAGGGGTAATTTTATCTTAAATTCGTCCATTATTTAGTAGGAAATAATGGACTTGATTCAAAGCTTTGCCCTAAAAGATCTTTAGACGATAACTCAATTTTTAAGCCTTTAGGCCATTCTATATTCAAGGTAGCATCGTTCCACATAATACAACGCTCACTTCGGGGACAATAGAAATCGGTTGCTTTATAGAGGTATTCTGAAGTTTCTGATAACGTTAAAAAGCCATGGGCGAAACCTTCCGGGATATAAAGTTGCTTCTTGTTATGACTTGATAAAATTTCAGCAATATATTGCCCATATGTGGGGGATGATTCTCTTATGTCGACGGCAACATCCAGAACCTCACCTTGAATCACCCGCGTTAATTTACCTTGCGCATGAGGTGGTAATTGATAATGAAGACCTCGCAATACGCCTTGAGATGATTTGGAGTGATTATCTTGAACGAATGAAACATTTAATGAAGTTTCTTTTCTAAAAGTATCAGTTCTAAAACTTTCAAAAAAAAAGCCGCGCGAGTCTTCAAATACATGAGGTTCAATTAAAAGCACATCTGGAATACTTAAAGGAGTTATTCTCATATTTAAATAATTTTTCTTATCAGATGCATTTTAAGTATTGATCAAGGCAAGTTTAAGCATCGCTAATGCTTCTGCCTTCCAATCTGGTAATTCTAGCATGAAGGTTTTCTTGATTTTTGTCGTATTGAGTCTGCAATTCATGGGCCGTTTGGCTAATGTTGGATATAAATCAGTTGAGATCGATTTAATATCTTTAGATGTCATTGTCGTTTTTAGTCCCAAACGTATTGCTTCATCAGTAATAAAAAACGCATATTGGTACCAGTTAGTTTCACCTTCAAGGGCGACATGGTATGTCCCAAAATCTTTAAAGCTAGCTTTATTTAAAATAGTTTTTATAATCTTGTAGGTTACATCAGCTATTGCATCTGCCGAAGTTGGGTTTCCTTTTTGATCACTCACAATATTTAAAGTAGTTCTTTCTTGAATAAGTTTGAGTATCGTTTTTAAAAAATTTTGTCCGTGGCTGCTAAATACCCAACTTGTTCTTAGAATAATATGTTTCTTATGCAGGCGAACCGCTTCTTCGCCATCCCATTTTGTCTTACCATAAATGGATTGAGGATTAGTCTGATCAGTTTCCAGATAGGGTTCTTTTTTTAGCCCGTCAAATACGTAATCTGTTGAAAAATGAATCATAGGAATATTAAGTTGAGATGCCTTTTCTGCTAAAACCTTAGGGGCTTCTGTGTTTACTTTATGCGCTAATTCAATTTCTGTCTCTGCCTTATCAACGTCCGTATAAGCAGCAGTATTAATAATAATGTCAGGTTTAATTTTTTCAATAAATGCTCTAATTGCATCAGGATTTTCTAAATTAAGTTCATTGCGATTAGTCGCAATAACCTTCCCTACTGACACTAATTTTTTATGTAACGCGAAACCAACCTGACCATCTTTGCCCGTGAGAAAAATTTTCATGAATATTGCTTTTGAATCCAATGTTGATATTCACCGGACAAAGCATGATTAATCCAAGTTTCGTTTTCTAGATACCAAAGAACTGTTTTGCGAAGTCCTGTTTCAAAAGTTTCTTGTGCACTCCAATTAAGTTCGCGTTCTAATTTCGAAGCATCAATCGCATATCGTTTATCGTGACCTAGTCTATCTTTAACGAAAGTGATTTGATCAACATAACTTTTGCCATTCGACTTTGGTTTTAATTCATCCAAAATAACGCATAAAGTTTCAACGACTTCTAAATTTTTTTTTTCATTCCGTCCACCAACGTTATAAGTTTCACCAATATGCCCTTGCTTTAAAATTTCACGAATAGCAGCGCTATGGTCTTTCACATAAAGCCAATCACGAACTTGTTGACCATTTCCATAAATAGGCAAGGGTTTAGCCTTTAAAGCATTCAAAATACATAAAGGGATCAATTTTTCCGGGAATTGGTATGGGCCATAATTATTGGCAGAATTTACTGTAAGGACTGGCAACTTATAAGTCTGAAACCACGCGCGGACTAAATGATCACTCGCGGCTTTGCTAGCACTGTATGGGCTATTAGGTTTATAAGGATCTTTTTCGTTTGATGGGTGATCAGATGAATTAAGTGATCCATAAACTTCATCTGAGGATATATGTAAAAAACGAAAATCTTGTTTTAAATTTTGATGCAAATCATTCCAATAACTTCTTGCTGATTCCAATAAATGATAAGTGCCGACGATATTGGTTTCGATAAAATCTTTTGATTCATGGATGGATCGATCCACATGGCTTTCAGCTGCGAAGTTTACAATCACTCTTACCTGGTATTTTTTTAAAAGCGCTGAAACAAGATTGCGATCTCCAATATCGCCTTGCACAAAATGATGATGAGGGTTGTTATCTAAAGAAGAAAGGTTTTGGAGATTTCCTGCGTAAGTTAATAAGTCCAAAGAGACTACATCTTCTTTTGATTGACTAAACCAATCCAAAACAAAATTTGAGCCAATAAAACCTGCAGCACCTGTCACAAGAATTGTCATGTTGTGAATTTTATCATCAGGATTAAATTTTAAGTCGCTCCTGGATTCTTAAATAAAAAATGATGGTTAATCTTAAATGCGCTTACCTCCTTTAAATAACTGCAATCTATTTTAAAGATTCAGGATATGTAAAGTGAAACTTGACATATGTGATTGATTTACTTGAAATTTTTATTATCATCCCCATATAAAAAATTCGATTAATTATTCAAGAAAGAAGTGTAGAAATGGCAACAGAAGCACAAATTAAAGCTAATCAAGAAAATGCTAAAAAATCCACCGGACCTGCAACATCTGAGGGCAAACAAAGATCAAGCATGAATGCCATGATCCATGGCATATTTTCCAAGATCCCTCTTCTTCCAGGTGAAAATCAAGAACAATTTAAATTACTAGAAGATGAAATTATCAAAGCGTATCAACCAACAGATGCAATGGAATGTCATTTAGTCCAGCGCATTTATCTCACCTGCATCCGTCAAATTAGACTTCGCGAAGCTGAAGCTGCAAAATTAGAAAATTTCGATGATGCCTGAAGTGATGTGTAAAAGTGTCACGCAACTTTTTGAGCATAATAGCGATAAAAAATTTACCGCAGAAGATATATCAGAACTCACTGAAGCTTACTACATGTTCGCACAAGCTTTGGAAAAGGAAATTAAAGAAAGTGGTTATGCATCTTTAGCGTTAACGATCGAAATGATTAAAGAAAAAATGCCGCTCACATCTCGCTATATGAAAGACATACATGAAGAGGAGTATAAATTAAGTTGGGAGGAATTTATTTAAAAGCCAGGCATGCTTAGAGCAGCGATTTCTATGCTTGCTAAGAGAGTTAAAATTCAATTAGCTTCTACCAAAAACAATCATATTGCTTACACTTTAAAACATAAATTAAAAATTGTGCATCGAAT